>Ga0209211_10004272_pt1 | contig 22434 bp, 18 predicted proteins | sample RifGroA2_FD_183992 | JGI IMG/M metagenome (GOLD analysis project Ga0209211, IMG submission 183992) | Groundwater microbial communities from Rifle, Colorado, USA - Groundwater A2 (SPAdes) (version 2) | ecosystem: Environmental > Aquatic > Deep subsurface > Groundwater | place: Rifle, Colorado...
TTCGATTTTATTACATAAATCGGGATTTTTTGTTTGTTTCGCAACTGAAGCAAAACATTTTTCTCGTTCTCTAATTGAGTTTTCATCAATGGGCTTAATAAGTTCACATACTCGTATATCTTTATTATATTTTCCGACGGATGAATAACAGCCTATTTTGTCCTCATCTAATCTATTTGTACGACTATAATCGGCAAGCTCACACAAGCAATGGTCATTCAATTTAGCAGAAAAATAAATCCAACACACAGTGTAAGATTCTTCATGTTTCAAAAAAGAGCATAGATTAATGTTTGGTGTGTCTTTTTTAAACTCTTCAGAGGAAATCCAGCTTTCACATATTTCGTCGCCTTTACAAGCTGGAATCTTACTGATTACTTCTTCATCAACTTTAGGAAATTTTTTCAAAATATTTTTATCACATTTATTAAAATCCTTATCAGGCTTGTTCGGATGAATTGGATTAGCTGGTGTTTCAGATATTGGCGGATTAAGACCAGATGGGGTTTCCACTTTGGTTGATTTTTCTTCATCCGAATCGCATATAGAATTATCGTCTTTATCCAAGCAACAATCAGTTCCATGCCTCATATAAGGAGAGTTGCAAACAACTAATTCTTTTGATACTCTCTGCAAATCCTTATCACTGAGCTTTGAAAGGTCAATCTTCTCGCAAGCACTCATCAAAATAGCAATAAAGAGAACTAAACTCAAAAATCCTTTTTTTATCATTGGATTTTACCTTTCTTTAGACATGCTATCAATTTGTGGCATTCTAATATATAAATATTGCTATTAATTCGTAGCATGAGAAAGAAGGGATTAGAGATCAAAAAACAAATTTTGAATAATCTCAAAAAAAAGGAGTGCTCAATGAGGGAGCTTGAAACAAAAGTAAATACTAATTACCTTACGATAAGAAATCATTGTGAAGAACTAAAATTTTTAAGAATAATTTCTATAGATAAACATAAAATAAATTTAAAGAACAAAAAACCATATACTACGGCGAGCCTTACTGAAGCTGGAATTAAATTATTATTTTCTTAATAACATCGCCTTCGGCGACGCTCATTGTTACGCTCGCCCCCAATGTCGCAGGGGCTCGCAGCCATCGCTAATGTCAACTGCCGAGCTCGGTGGCAATTCACACCTCGCCATGGCTTCCCGCACTTCCCCTCCTGACAAGTTTGTGCTTACATTATTTTTACAAAAAGCAGCACTGGCGGGTCCCAGTCAGCTGTCAACGGAACGTAGTGGAGTTGACTATCACGTTTCCACGAAGTGCGATTTGGAGGGAGCCCAGTTATTTTTTATTTTCATTCTGTCTTGTTGTTTTTAATTGTGCTTTGTGAAAAGTTCTGTATATAATTTTATAAAGCACAATCTTTTCCTAGCCATTATGAAAATCATGATGGTGGAAGGAAGGTACAAAGGCAAATTAGACTTCGCGAATCTTGACTGCAGGAAGCTCCCAAAAAAAATAGGATTGGCAACAACTGTGCAATTCCTTGATTATGTTGACGAAATCAAGAAATTTCTTTCTGAAAAAGGAATTGAAACATTTGTTGGCAGGATGCGCCAGAAATACGAAGGCCAGCTTCTTGGCTGCGACCAGGGAGGGGCTGAAAAAATAAAGGATGATGTGGATGCCTTCCTTTACATTGGGACAGGAGTCTTTCATCCCCTGGGAATTGCAATCAACACTGACAAGGATGTTTTTTGTTATGACCCGTTAAGCGCCAAAATGTCCACGATTGACAATAGCCAGGTCGAAAGCTACAACAAGAAAAGAAAAGGAGCCTATTTGAGATTTTTGCACTCAAAGGAGATTGGAATTCTGGTTTCACTTAAGCCGGGACAGAACCAATTCAAAAGGGCCCTTGAACTGAGAAAAAGCTTTGCAGACAAGAATTTCTATGTTTTTGGATTTGACACTCTCGACTTCAGCCAGCTGGAAAATTTTCCATTTGTTGAATGCTGGGTCAATACCGCGTGCAACAGGATAATTGACGATTATGAAAAATTCCCAAAGCCAGTTGTTGATTTGGGGGACATTCTGCTTCGCCAAAAAAATTAGCCTTCCAAGAAAACACTTAAAAACCCGCATACTTCAATCTTTTCTGATGGGGAAATCTTTTACCGCGCTTGTGCTAGTTTTGTCAGTGACATTCCTGTTTTCAGTAATTGTGCATTCGCAGACTGATTCTGAGGCTGATAGTTTTTTCGGCAACGACACAGAAACTGATGTCATAGTGCTTCTAAGGGAAAACCCACTGCCAAAAGAATCTGTACAGGCCCATGAAAGTGTTTCGCGGAGAATAATGGCGATAAATGACATTCAGCAAAATGACTTTGATTTTGAGCTGAAAAACACTTTTGTGACTGTCAACGGATTTACTGGAAAATTAAAAAAGTCATCTTTTGAAAAAATAAGGAACAATCCAAATGTCCTTAGGATAATCAAGCCAAGAAAGCTGGAGCTTCTTTTGTCAGATTCAAAGGGGATAGTGAACGCAACGCAGGCATGGAAGATGATTTATAACATGACAAATATAACTGGCAGAGGCCAGTCTGTCTGCGTAATTGACACCGGGGTTGACTACACGCATCCAAACCTTGGAAATTGCTCTTCAAGTGATTTTGTCAATAATCTTTGCCCTAAGGTAATCAGGGGCTATGATTTTTCCAATAATGATGATAACAACCCAATGGATGAAATCGGGCACGGAACGCACGTTGCTGGAATAATAGCATCGTCAAATGACACTTACAGGGGGATTGCGCCTGACGCAAACATCATTGCCATGAAAATATTTAACGCATCTGGAATCGCATTTGACTCAGATCTTATAAGTGCGATTGACTGGTGTGTTTATAATGCAAGTTTGTATAATATCAGCGTAATCAGCATGAGCATTGGCGTTGAGGATTATACAAACTCAACTTATTGTGATTCCAGCGATAACCCCTTATTGGTTGATGCAATCCACAATGCAGTTGCAGCAAATATCTCTGTTGTTGCTGCTGCAGGCAATGATAATATAACTAATGGCGTTTCAAGCCCTGCGTGCATAACAAATGTCACAGTTGTGGGTTCAACAACAAAGTCAGATTCAACCTCCTCATTTTCAGACAGGTGGAGCCTGCCAATGATCTTTGCGCCTGGAACTAATATCGTTTCGCTAAAGCCGTCATCGCTTTGCCTTTCTGGCTGCAGTTCATGCAGTAATTACCAGATGACTTGCTCTGGAACTTCAATGGCAACACCTCACGTGAGCGCTGTATTTGCGCTTCTGAATCAGTTCACAAAGCTGCAGAAAAACAAAAAGCTGACAGCAAGCCAGCTTTTCAATGCGACAAACTATACAGGATTTGTCTTTACAGATTCTTCAAATGGGCTGCAATACACAAGGATTAATGCCTTCAATGCGCTTTCTTCCCTTGATTCATTTGCAGCCAATATCACATTTGTGAATCCAACTCCTGCAAATAACACAAATATGAGCTTTGCTGAAACAGATAATTATGTCTTTTTCAACCTGACGAGCGACGAAGTATTGTCAAGCGCAATCCTTGAAATTAACAATGGCTCGAATACAAACATCACAATGTCAATTAATGGACTGAATTTCTACACCAACTTGAGCGGATTGAGAATTGGCGTCAGGAACTATAGGATTTATGCAAATGATTCTGGAAATAATTTTCTCGTTTCAGGGCAGAGGACAATTCAAATAAACAACACAGCCCCAAACATAACCGGATTTTCTCCAAATGACGAATTTGTGAGCGCCATAGAGCCTATGAACCAGACATTTGAGATAAATGTAACAGATTTTGAAAATGATTCACTGGCTTATTATTGGTATATGAACAATTCCCTTCTCAGCGAAAGTGGGCACCAGTTCAATTTTACAGGCAATTCCTCCTCTTCAGGTTTCTACACAATTAACGCCACAGTAAGTGATGGCTCTCAAATAATATCCAAGGCGTGGAATTTCTCCGTCAACAGGTCCAATATCAATCCAAATGTGACAAGCGCAGGCATACAGAACTCTGACATTTTAAACAGGACAAACGGCTCCCTGACAGCAGCTTTCTCTTACACTGACGAGGATAATGATACAATAACGGCAAATGAGACACTATGGTATATTAACGAGACTTTGGCTGAAATTTACACAAACAGGACTTTCATAGACCAGAGTAACACAACAAAATTCCAGAGATGGGCATTTTCCGCGAGAGTATTTGACGGCTTTAACTGGAGCGGATTCTTCAACAGCTCAAATATCACAATAACTGACTCACAGCCGATAATCAGCGGCATAAACCAGACACTTTCGGTTTTAGAGACAGAAAAAGTCAACATTACCATAAATGCAACTGATCTTGACTCTGATGCACTAATCTTTTCATCAAACAAAAGCGAACTGGTTGCGCAAGGGCCGTCATTTATCTGGCATACAAATACATCGTCAAGCGGAATCTACATAGTAAATATCACTGTCAATTCATCAAATCTTACAGAATCCGCAATTGTGAACTTTACTGTTACTGATGCTTATGACCTTGATGGAGACGGAAATCCAGACTTCAATGACACAGATGATGATAACGACAATGTAAATGACACATTCGATTATCTCAATGGAAACCTATCGTCAATTAATGCATCCATACAACTTAATCTTACAATCAACGGGACATCAAACTTTTCAAAGCTGCTCAACGGGACGTTTTATGTCAACATCAGCAATGGGAACTCAACATTCATTGAATTCAATTTTACGTTCAATTCCAGCAGCATTTTGAGCCTTGCAAACTTAACCATAAACAGGACAGTAAAAGGAAGCAGCGCAGTTTCCATAAGAGGACCAGTAAATCTTGGCAATTTGACAAAAACTTTTTACCTGGAAAAAGTAAACATAACTGTTAATTCTGTGTGCATCAAGGATGCAGACGCTTCTTTTGATTCAATCTCAAGCAGCTGTAATTCTGCCAGCGAAACGCTTGTTGTCTGCAACAACCAGACACAGGGGCAATATTCGTGTTATAATCTTGGAGCCCGTTACATGGTAACAGGCTTGAATCATTCTGCTGCCAAGGAGCAGTGCATAGACTCTGACGGGGACACTTATGGAACCGGATGCGCAAACGGAAATGACAATTGCGATACAGATGCCTCAACTTCTGGATCCTGCCCGTCTGGGGGGAATGGGGGCAATAATGGAGGAGATGGAAGTTCTGGTGGAGGAGGAGGTGGAAGTTCTGCCTTTTACATTTGCAGTAACGAATGGCAATGCTCTGAATGGGCTTCTTGCAAGGGCAAATGGGAAACAAGGGCTTGTGATTTTGTGAAAGTCGTACAGCACACTCAAAGCACAGCTTGCCAAAGCATAAATTCAGCCCCTCAAATTAGCAGGAAATGCATCGTCCGTCTTTCATCGTCAAGCTCTAATGCTTCAGGTTCCGGCTGCACTGGCTGTGCGGATAAAACAGGCGAAGGCTTACAAAATGAGCCCGTAATCCGGAGTTCCCTCGGCAGTGAAAAAATTGAACCAGACACAGAAGAAAAAGAACCAAACAGGAAAATAATTGCAATGGCAGTATTTGCACCTGTCCTGTTTTTAGGAATAATTTTCCTGCTTTTCAGGAACAGGAAAAATAAAAACAGCAAATCGAAAGGAAAAAAATTAAGGGCTCCCTAGCGCTTGCACTAATGAGCTTTTTGTATTCACCACACTAAAGTACGGACAATTGTTTTTAAACATCAGTTTGAATTTGCCTGTATGGCTGAGCTAAAGAGGGTATTAGGCTTCTGGACGATTTTGTGCCTTTCAATAGGCTCAATAATGGGCACAGGGCTTTTTTTCGGCACTTCAATAGGGGCACATTACGCCGGGAATGGCGCAATTCTGGCATGGATAATTTTAACGGCAATAGCGATTTACATCAGCACTTTTTTTGGCGAGCTGGTTTCAATGTATCCGTCTGCAGGAGGCATTTATGAGTTCAGCAAGCACGCATACAGCAAGTTCTTTTCCTTCATGATGGGCTGGCTGGCGTGGATTGTCGGCAATCTGACAACTGCGCTTCTTGTTGTTGCCGCAATTGATTATCTTCTTCCGAGTTCCACGGATTTCTGGATTAAGATGGGAATAAGCGTGGCACTTATTGTCATGCTGAACCTTGTGGCATATTTTGGAATAGAGCAGAGCGGCTTTATCATAATACTTTTGACCGCGCTCACGCTCGGGACATTTGCCGCCATAATTTTTCCAGGAGCCCTGCATATCAATGAGCAATATTATTTCCCGTTTACTGTGAAACTTTCGGTAATTGCCGTGGCGATTTTTTTCCTGACAGAGAGCTTCTTTGGATGGGAAAGCGCAACTTACCTTGCAGAGGAGACAAAAGACCCGGAAAAAGTGATACCAAGAGCATTGGTCATGGGCACGCTCCTTGTCGGAATAATAGGAATTTCACTCACAATAGTTTCTTTTGGTGTTATACCATGGAGCGAACTTGCAAAGTCAAATGCGCCTTTGTCTGATGTTGCGAAGATTCTTTTCGGAGATTTTGGCAAGAGTGCCATTAATGTCGGGATTTTTGCCGCGCTGATCGGCTCTGCTGCCGGTGGAATTGTTACGATGCCAAGGCTTATCCTTGCGCTTGCAAGGGACAAGCTATTCATCGCGCAGTTCAGCGACGTACACTCAAGGTTCAGGACTCCGTACAAGGCAATAATCTTCCAGGCAATAGTGTCAATAGCCGTGTTTGCAATTGTGGTCGGAAGCTACGACACTCTTTTGAGCACTCTTTTGCCTCTGGCACTTTTGATGTACATCTTTACAATCCTCACTGTCCCAATTTTAAGAATAACGGAAAAAGAATTGAAAAGAAGCTTTAAGGTGCCTTTTGTCGCGCTTGGCAGCTTTGCAACGATTGGCTTCATTGTTTTTTTAATTGCTTCATGGGTGTTATATGAGCCAGGCGCTATTAAAATACTGATGCTGGGTGCATCCCTCTTGTCATTGGGAATTCCAATCTTCCTTTTGCTGGAGGTTTACTATAATCCTGCCGTTATCGTTAGAATAAACGACGCTCTTGCATATGCCACGCTGATGTCTGAAATGTTTATCCTGCCTCCAAAAGTCAGAAGGGAAATCGTCAGTCTTCTTGGTGACATAAGGGGAAAAAGAGTTCTTGAATTTGGCTGCTCAGTCGGAACATTGACAGTGCGCTTGGCTGACGAAGTCAAGCCAGGAGGGAAAGTATATGCAACTGACCTTTCAAAACAGCATCTCGCAATATCAAAGTGGCGCATGAAGAATAGAGGGCATTCTCATGTCGTGTTCCTGCATGATGAGCACCAGATAAACAGGGTGCATCCTTCTGTGCCGCTTGTTGACGCAGTCATAAGCATGGGCATGATGGGCTATCTGCAGGATGTCAAAAAAGTGCTGCTTGAAATCAGGGAATTATTGCCATACAACGGAAGGATTGTTTTTGTCGACTATGTTGATTATTTCAAGGTGCTTCCAAATGTGCCTTGGCTCTCAAATGATAAGATGATTGAGAAAATATTCAGAGAAGCTGGCTTTTCAGTCTTTGTGACAAGGAAAAAAGGGCTGCTGTGGAATTATGTTTATGTTTACGGGATAAAATTCCATGAGAATGTGCCATTCATTTGAGCCAAAGTCAAGCAATAGATTTATAAATATGAAAAATCTGTTTTTTGATATGGATAAAAAAGAGGACTTGGTAGAAAAGTTTAGTAATCTCCCCAAACGGAAGCTTTCTGAGATCGAGAAGCAGCTTATCTTCATTCTCATTGAAAAATCAAAGATTCAGAGAGAGCGCTCGATGGCCATCCTAAACAAGGGATTCATGATTTTCTTTGCTTTCATTATCGTTGCTGCAATGAGCAATATCTTTGAGATTATTAATAAGACCTACATCATATATTTATTCCTTTTCAGCATAACGGTGCTTATAGTTGCAGCATACACTTACCAAAGTGCGGTAAAAAAGGAAGAAAATACATTGGATGCGCTGCTTGACAGCTTTCTAAAATGATTGAAAGAATTGAATCAGGAATTCCGGGATTTGACAAAGTCATAGAAGGGGGCTTGATTTCTAATTCTGTCAATCTTTTATCAGGGGGCGCTGGAACTGGCAAGACTATTTTCGGCCTTCAGTTTATTATCCATGGCGCAAGGGAACATGGAGAGAAGGGAGTATACTTTTCATTTGAAGAATCAGAAAGGGACCTTGTTACCGATCTTGAGGGATTTGGCTTCAGTTTGAAAGGGCTTGAGGATAAAATAAAGTTAATCTACATCCCTTTGTACAACATAGGAAACTTTCCGCTAACTCTAAAAGAAGAATTGGAAACCTTCAAACCAAAGAGGGTAGTCATAGATTCAATCAGCGCCCTTGCCATGCCCATGGAAGATGATTTTGAGAGAAGGAAGCAAATTTTCAAGGTAAGGGAAATACTGAAAAATCATGACTGCACAAGCTTCCTGATTTCAGAAGTTGCCGGGGAAGGGGGCAAGGACTGTGGCGAAGTCGGCAAATTCTCGACTTTTGACATTGAGGAATTTGTGTGTGATAGTGTAATTGTACTGCATTATGCCGGCATCGGAGGGGAAGGGGATCGCGCAATCAGAGTGGTAAAGATGAGAAGAACCAATCACGCAAGGAGCCCGTTGCCCATGACAATCAGCAAGCAGGGAATGAAAGTCCTGAAGAGCAAGTTTTGATTAAACATCAGCAAGCTCTGCAGCCTTGCCCAATGATACCTTTCCTTCAATATATTGCTCCAGCGCATCTTTCAGGAGATTTTGTCGTTTCATTTTTTATCATCATTTACTTTCGCCAGCTCCGATGATATTTTTCAAGTTATCTACCAATATACTGCTACTTTTCCGTGCGCACCTTTTAAACCATCTTTGGCGAGGCTACCAGAACCAGGACCACCACCGCCAGGCACTTCTGCTTCTGTTGTAAATCCAGGTGTCGCTGCTCCTCCTCCAAGTCCACCACCATATCCATCAGCACCGCCTGCATCGCCACCTGCTCCTGAACCAGCACCAGAGCTGCCGGGAAAATTAATAGTTGCTGCACTTGTTCCGCCTGCTCCTCCAGTTCCACAAGTACCGCCTCCTCCGCCTGTAGCACTTATCAAAATTCCAAAACTACTTGTTTGACCAATTCCTCCCGGTATACCACTATCCATAACAGTTCCGGAACCACCAGAACCGACCGTTATAATATAAGAATCACCAGGTGTTACAGTGAAAGTTCCTCTTCCAAATCCACCTCCTCCGCCCCCATAACCCCAGCAAACGGAAGTCATACCTCCAGCCCCTCCTCCACCGCCTCCCCACACATCCACCGTTATACTAGTAACGCCTGCCGGAACAGTAAATGTGCCGGATTTAGAGAATACTCTTGTATTAACATTTGAAAGTCCTCCGCTAGGCCACGTTGACCTGCAGACATCTGTGCCAATGCAAATCTCAGTTCCTTTAATCTTGCCAACAACTTCTAATTTCTCTGTTGGGCTTGGTGTCCCGATGCCAACATCGCCTGCTGTAGTCAACACTGCAAATCCATTCAGAAAATTTAATGCCTGTGCCCTATTAAAATTAAAATAGAGCGTCCCTCCTGTTGACTGAATATCGTTGCCGCCTCCTGCAGTGAACAACGCGATGTTTTTGGCAGCAGTTCCTGTCCTGATGCCTGCGACTGGTGCCACATCCAGTGGTGCACCCGGACTTGCTGTCCCAATCCCGACGTTTCCAGGAAAAAGATAGTCTCCAGAAGCAAAAGTGCCAGGAGTAATCTGGGAAGGATTGTGGCTTACAGTGGCTGCTCCTATTGCCAGCCCGACAAGGACAATGCAGATTGTAAAGAAAATGAGCGGTTTGTTTTTCATTCAATGCCTCTTTTTCATTTCATTATAACTTTAGTATATTAAGTTTATGTTATCTTGCAGCAAATCCTAATGACATAAGGATCGGTTACACAATCTGCAACATGGGCATTTGTGTCAGAAGATATTGTGGCAACGCAAGCATCATATCCTGCTGAGAAGCAGTCTCCGCTTACATAAGCGCACGACAAAGTGCCTGTGCCAGATGACAAGCAAGCATTGTTCAGATAGTTTGAATATATGTCCTCTTCAACGTGCGCATTAGTTATATCTGACAATTTAAGCAAAGTGTATCCAGATGCGCATGAAGTGCCCAAAACGTATGATGAGCTTTGGCAGCAGACTAAATTTGGGTAATTGCTCTCGCTTGCAAGCTCTGCATGAGCATTCGACAAATCTGAAATCTTAAAGACAGTGGTTCCGCTGCAGACAGGGGCAACGCTGCAGCTCAATGACAGCACTGGTGGTGGACTGGGTCCTGGAACTATTTTTGCATCTATTATTCCGTTTATTGCGTGAAGCAGATGAGTAGGAGTGTCAAGTGAATAATATTCCAATTTTATGTTCAGTTTCGCGCGCCTGCCTGATCTATAATCCGGGCCGCTGCAGTCCTGCAGCACAACGTCTTTTGTCTGGAAATCATTCCAATCGAATTCAGCAATGGGGTCGCATTGCAGCGAATTTCCAAAGTCATCAACTATTGAAATAGCCTTTACATGGACCTGCTTTCCAAAGTTATTGAGCAGCTTAAGCTTCACAGAGTCTGTTCCAAGGCTAAAATCCTTGCATTTAATCTGGGAATTGAATTCGCATGTCTGCCCTGCAGACTGGGCAAAATCAAGAAACCCTAAATAATACAACGCTCCGACAGCTATAGCAATCGCAATAAATATCCACGCGTAAATGCTGATAAACTCAAATGAGGCTTGTGCTTTTATTTTTCTCTCCTCTTTTTTCATAAACTAATTTTTTTTCTTATAATTTTTGTTTCAAATTACAAAAATATATATATTCTTATTGTATATAAGTTTTTCTATGTTATCCTCGTTTTTGAAAAAATTGCTCTTTGCGAGGCAATTCAATATGCTGAATGGCAATATTGAGGTGCTGGGAAGAAAGCAGATAATGCTGCCTAGTGACATAATCTTCGTCCTCGAAAAAATAAATCAAAAAAAAGCATATGATTCTGTCAGGAGGGCTATGAAGAGTGACCTTGGGTTTTATGCTAGGAAACTCGGGAGCAATGGCGAAGGAATGCTGAAAAACATAGATGATATTTTTGAGACTTTTGGTCTTGGAAAGCTTGAAATTATGAATCTGGACAACAAATCCAAGAAATGCATCGTGAGGGTCCACCACCCTCCTATGATGAACGGCAGACTTGATAGCTCAATGATACTTCCAGCTGTGGTAGCAGGAACTTTTTCCTTCCTGTTTAGTAAAGATGTACACGCAATCCAGACAAGTCGCAATATGGACTACTTTGAATATTTGATAAAATAACTAAGATATAAAATAATCAAATAAACCAAAAAAATAAAATATTGTAAGGAGGAGAGTGTTTAAAATGGCTGAAATTGAAAGGGTTAAGACAGGAATTCCGGGTTTTGATGAGCTTGTACAAGGTGGCATTCCAAAATTGTCAACTACTGTTGTGACAGGAAGCCCTGGCACAGGCAAAACTATACTTGCACTACAGTACATCTATAATGGCGCAACAAAATTTAATGAGAAAGGGCTCTATGTAACATTTGAACAAGGAAAAGAAGAGCTTTATAGGCAGGCATTGCAGTTTGGATGGGACTTCCGTGATTTAGAAAAGAAAAAATCTCTTGAAATCATGGATATTCCAGTATCTAAACTAACCCATAAGACAATAAACGACATAAGAGACAAGGTCAAAAAAGAAAAGTTTCAGAGGATTGTAATTGACTCTTTGACTACGCTTGCTATAAATGCGCCTATTTTGACCAATGTCTCAAAGATATCACTTAAAAGTATAATGGATGAAAATACAGTCTTTTCGCCTCCGATAATCGGGGATTTTATTCTTAAACAGTTCATCTATTCATTTATAAGCCAGCTTAAGACTATGGGAGTAACATCAATCTTGATTTCTGACACGGCACAATCAGGAGAGTATATGACAATTGACACTGTTTCAGAATATGCAGCTGATGGAGTTATCTTGATTAACTTTGAGACACTTGGGGGTGCTTATTCAAGGACTATGATTGTCAGAAAAATGAGGCATACACATAATGATGAAGATATTCATCCGCTTGAGATAAGTGCACAGGGGATTATTGTTCATAACATTCAGAATGCTAGCGGGATGGGAATGAAATAAACATCATAAGAAAAAGTAAATGTGTTTCAGAACTATTGTTGTAAGAAAATCCCATATCTTCCTGGCTGAATAACATTATTTGGGTCCCATGCTTTTTTGAGTGCTGATAGAGCTGCTGTTTTGCCTGGCTCGTAATCAACAATTGCGTGATTACTCTGGCCCTGTATGCCGAGCCTATATGGCCGGATACCAGATTTGACCAGTTCTACGTTTAATGCCTCGTACAAATTATGCGCCTTTGCTACTTGGCCTTTCTTTGACTTATCAAAATGGATGCTCATAATTCCTGTCACAGTATCTGGAGTAATTATATTCAGCGTCACAGGCATCTCAAAACCGTACCAGGCATATAACTTTCCAGCTTCTTTCAGCATTGTCCTAACATTGTCCTTTTCAGCCTTCACTTTTGGGGCATACCACATAAGTCCGGCATCTTCAAGTTTCTCTGCCCTCCATCTTATATTTGAAGGAGTTTTTGGAGGAGGAACTCCTTTTGACATTTCGTGCAAGAGGGGGTATATTGTCAAGAATTCCCTCATAGCCTCCAAATCTTGCTGTGTTTTTCCTTGTAAGGTCGGTTTGAATAGTCCAGCTGCTCGAGCTGCATAACCTGCAGTGTAAGGATTGATCCTTACTAATGCATCTAATTGCTTCTGCATCCTCGGAATGCTTTCGTCAGTGAAAAATATCAAATCTCCTAATTGCCCTAATTCCTCTTGCACTACTCTCCTCTTTAATTGTACTTCTTTTTTTGATCCATAAACTGCTCCAAAAATAGTCCATAATCCAACTAAATCCCGCAAAACTTTCCGTGCGTCTTCATTCTTAACTACTTTATCTTTATACTCTTCAGGACATGGCTTGAATGTTAGCAGAGATCTAACTGCATTTGCAGTTCTTCCAATTCCCGGCAGTACATTTTGATATCTAAATTCCCTAAGCGCTGCTAACACATCAAAAAGATGCTCATCACTGTTTACTTTTAACATAAAGGACTCGAAATATTCAGGCTTTCTCAATAAGTTCATCTGCATTGCCGTGACTATTCCAAAATTAGATTGAACAAAAGAGCCTGAGGTATCTGGTCCACACCCAGGAAAAACGCCTGTGTTGACCACGGTTCCGTTTCCCAGAACAACTTCAAGATTGGAGATGTTTGCTCTTCTGTTTCCATACTCACTTATGCCAAAACCACCTTCTAAAGTATTTCCAACAAAGCTGCCATCAGGCCCTACACCTGTGCAGTCGATGTACCATTTTGCGCCTTTTTCTTCTAAATATTTCATCGCTTCGCCTTGGGTAAAACCCGCCTCGAATCTGATCTGGCCAAAAGTGTCACTAAAATCCCTTATTCCCTTTAACCTTCTCAAATTGACAACATAATGCCCATCTTCTATTGGCAACCAGTCACCGTACCCTATATTCATTCCTGCACTAATAGGATGTAGCTTCAATCCATATTTATTAGCGGCCAGAACAATCTGTCGAACTTCTTCAGTAGACCCTGGGTATAAGATACCAGCAATAGTTCGTTCCAAGCCAAGAGTATTTGTTGCAGCTTGCTTCAAGGCTGATTCATCAATTACTAAATTTTCTTTTCCTAGAATATGTGAAAGCTCTTCCAAATGTCCATTTCCTCTGTGGGTTTGATCCATTTTTTAACCTATGGTTTAGGTATATTCTCTCAATGATGCCCAGTTGCAGCAACTTAGTTAACTCTTTGGCATTGTCCGAGAAAATATTCTCTGACGATTCATGATTTTATGGTTACAACAAAAGCTTTTGAATATACCGAGGAAGGAATACTATTTATAAAATTATCTGTGAACTGTTAAAATAAAACAAAACCTTAAATAATTGTGCTCCTATGATTAAGTTATGGCATTAACATTACCTCCGCCAATCGTCCAAAAAACTCTGGCAGCTAAGGCACTTCAGTTTCAGGATGGAAAAGTCTATCTGTGGGATACACCCTGTTTCCTTGACCCCATCCAAGTACAAACGTATTATCATAAATTGATTGAGAATAGCTGTGGTTATGAACAAGCAAATAGGATAAGGTATTACACAGCAAAATTGCAATCTTTAACTGGAATGAAGATAATAAATAATAGATTCGGCTACGCAGAAACAATAAAAGAAAAAGAAAATCTCGTATTGTTTAATAATGGGCAGACAGAAATGCTTGGCATTGGAAAATTTGAATGGCTGAAAATTGATTTTGAAAATGAGCTTTTTATTTGCAAGACTGTGTCCCCCTTTGCAGAAGATTATAGGAGATTCTTTGGTATGCAAAAAAGTTCAATTGATTTTTGGCTGATGGGCGCCTGGGCTGGAGCAATTGAAAGTATTGTAGGCAAGAAAATGCTAAATCTAGAGGGAAGTTGTATTGCAAAAGGAGATTCGCATTGCGAGTTCATCATAAAACCAATAGAAAAGTGGGATAAAAACGATCCTTTGTTTAAACAGCACGAATTCTTATTGAGAGAAGAACCCAACATAAAAGAACTTGGCGGCTCAATGGAAACTTACACGAAATTGAAATAAATAAATCAAGAGGGAAGTTTTTATTTATTTGTGGGTAAGGTATGGATCAAATTTCCACTTTTAAAGTGCTCTACTATCCTTTTTACATTAGTTTGTGATGGCTCAGGCAGACTTCTAAAATCAGCAAATAGCATGTTTGAAACGTTAGCAACAGAATCCATAAAAATATCTGTTCCGTTAACGATGCGCATTTCAGTTGTTCTTAGCCTTTTTGGATTGATTGTTACCTTTTGATAGCCATACTTGCCGTACATTTCAGAATGTATTATGTCGCAGCTTGCGGGAGCTATAGGATACCCGTTAAACAGAGCTTGCGCCACGCCATATTCCATTATGTGCCTGGATAATCCAAAACCCCTGAGAATGAAATCATTGTCTGGGTCCAATGGATGCTGAACACAGTCTGGTACTGTTGTTCTGCTCAGTTCACATACTCTTGAACCTTCGTGCTGTCTGTATAAATCCTGAAAGTCATATGCAGATTCTGATGGAAAACCAAATGGGGGTATTGTTGAAATTCTTTCAAGTAAATCTTTTTCTTTAAGCTCTGTAAGGGATTTTCTTAAGAATGTCCAATATCCCTCTTGAACGTCAGGGGTTATCATTCTTAATGCAGTCACCATAATTTTTTTGCCATCAATACACAAGAAGCCACCAAAAGGAATAGAATAAGGTTCCCAGGCGTTTGCATCTAACTTTGCCTTATTTAAGAACTCTTCTGATATATAATTCATTCCTTCAGGACCAAAAACTTGGTAAGTGATCTTAAGGCGCTCTAGCATTTCATCTGGACTCTCTAAAACTTTTATTTCTAGAGGATAGGGCAACGGCCTTTTTACTGGCATCTGCTTGAATAAAATGCTTCTAACAGCATTTTCTGTCGCATTAAATAAATCTTCAAGAGAAACGGGTTTTTGCAGGAATTTGTAAGCGCCCTGCCTTCTTGGGTCATCAACTTCTTCTGGGTGGCCTGAAATAAGCAAAGTTTTTACTCTATAATTGGCCAACTTAAATTTTTCTTGATTAATAAATCTTAAACCTCTTGCCTCCCCTAACACTTGATCCATAAATATTACTACAATCCCGTGAGGATCTCTTAACATATCCTCCAGATTGGAATTTGCCTCTGTTAAATCCCTAGCAAATTTCTTTGTAATTTTGCCTCTTCCGAATTTCTTTTCAAATCTAAGGTTGTTTGTTATGATATCTATGTAGCTATCAAAAACTAGGGGTATGTATGGGTCATCTTCAACAACCAAGAAATGATAGTTAGGTTGTTTTCCTATTACTTCAGGATAATTTAGCTGTTTTTCAATTATATCACTAGGCATTATTTTCACCTAATGGTATTCTAAATGATACTCTTGTCGTGTAATCAGGCAAATCGCTTTTTGAAACTGCAAAATGGCATCCATATCTCTTTGCAATATCTGCAATTGAGATTCCGCCAGTTCCCTGATTGCCCTTATTGGCTTTTGTCGAAAAGGATGCTTTACCGTATCTTGCCAAATTCTCCGGACTAAATCCAACTCCACTGTCGTAAAAATCTATTATAACTTTTTTATCCTCCTCCCGTGTTTTTACAAGTATCTTTCTTGGAGCGTTTGGATCTGATTCAGATCTTTCTCTTACTGCTTCCATTGCATTGATTAAAGTGTGTATGTAGGCAATTATTGTACCTCTGCCATAATTTGTTGGAGTATTAACACTGCTAATCTCAGTATAAACAGCAATTGGTTTTCCCCTTTCATTGAATTCTTTATCCAGGAAAAATAATACATCATCCAAAGACTGCTCTATGGTGACTTTTTCCACACTTCTCGGATCATACCTTTTCTGTATTTGGAAATCTCTCTTTATCCTGTCTAGAACAACCTGAGAGTTTTTGGCTAGTGGAAAAACTACTCCTGGTATTACATCTGGTTTGGAATTCTGAAGTATGCTTACAAGCCCTTGGTAGGGGCCAAGTAAATTTCCAATGTCGTGAGTTATTATCCTGTAGAAAATTGATCTTTCTCCTTCGGCTTTTACTTGGGATAGTTCTTTTTCTATTCCTATTTGTGTTTCAGCAGCTTTAATCAGAACTCTTGACAGCTGATGTGATAATTCTTCTGCCTTCTCCTTATAATCAAACATTTGCCCTCTTAGCGTAACGTTTTCCAATCCCAAAATACTAAGTGCTTCCTTCCTTTCTCTTGAAGTTTTGAATGGTCTTAACAGTGTTTTGTATTTATCAATTGGAGTTATATTATAATCAACTGTTAAAACCCACCTTCCGCTGTAATCACCATCTGGAAATTCAAATTGGACATCAGCTTGCCCGAGATTAAATCCGGGAATCCTTCTTAGAACTTTATTTGAGCCAAATAATTGTGGCAAAACTGTGAAAAGTGCATGATTCCAACCAACGATCTCAGGGCAAATTTCGTACTCGTTTACCCAATCCACTATAAAACTCATTCTTCTTGTATTATGGGATAAAGGAATATCAGAAGTGATATTATACAGCTTGGTTTTATTAAAATATGCAGTATTTGTGTACAATTCGAGATATGCTTCTCTTGTACCGGCAAATAATTTCATAATTCTTTGGATGTTGCCACCACCTTTTGCAGATTTTTCAAGCGCAAATCGAGCTGGTTCTATCCAAGGATTTTTACGAGACAAAACAATATTAATATCAGAATAATCTGGACCTAGCTTTCTAGCTATATTTTGGTAAATTGAGACAGATGAATGATTTGAAACAAGGTTTTCTGGATCTAACAGATAATCGACTGTTAATTGTGTTCTTTGTCCGTTTGCAATTACAGTATGTTCTGGATTATTCACAATTCCAGTTAATACACTCTCTAATTTTTCTCTATCACTAGAACTGTTCCTTGTTTCTTCTTGCTTATATGATTTTTCTGCTAAAAACCATTCCAGTATAGGTGATATATTCCTAACTGAGATTATATTCCAAACTTCATTACAAGAAATATCCAATGGTAAACGGAAATCTCGTGTATTGAACCCCTTACTGTGTTTTACTCTTTCTTCCAGCAAAAGGTCAATCGCTTCCTTAGGTAATGGTTTTGCAATTAACATCAGATTCACTATTATTGTTTCATTTATAAATATTTCCAAGAATACTACTCGATAATAGTTAAAATGACTAAACTACATCCATTTTCTGAACAAAAAACCATCAAGAATCTCCTGATTGATACTCACACCAATACCTGAACCATATATTGATTTGGCACTAAAATTCTTGCTTACTGACAAATCCTCATTAGTTATATCTTTTTTCAGCAAATATTTGTTATAAGATCCTTCAGCATATTTAAAATCAAGGCATGACGCAAGCGCCCTTCCAGCTGCTGAAAGAATTCCCGATTCTCCGACCTGGCAGCCTAACACAGATTCTTTTTTGTGCTTTTTTGCATAATTGTAAATTTTTATCGAGTTGAAAATTCCACCACACTTCGAAATTCTTATATTGAAAATGTCAGCACACTCAAGAAGTTTTTCTGCATCTTGTAAATTAATTAATGACTCATCCGCAATTATCGGAACATCTGTATTTTTCTTTATGTATCCTAACCCTTTAAAGTCATTCACCTTCACAGGTTGCTCTACCGCAGAAATGTCATACTTCAAAAGCTTGTTTATTTTCGCAACAGCCTCTTTTGCACTCCAGGCGCAGTTTGCATCTATCCTGATATCAGCATCAGGCAATATTTTTCTTATTAGCCCAATCCTCTTTTCATCGTTATTTGTTCCAACTTTAACTTTGATTTGACTAACCTTCCTTTTCTTATACTCATTAGCTATCGCTGCAACCTTGGCAAAATTATCAGCAGATATTATGCCACTATAGCTAATCTGTTTATTTTTTATTTTGCCAATCAATTTTGATACTGGAATATTCCTGGATTTGCAATAGGCATCTAAAATGCTTAGCTCCGCTGCACACAATAAGGAATTGTATTTTTTGAATCTTGAATAATGCAAAGTAAAATTTTTTATACCATCTAAATCAATTTCCCTTTTGATTAATTTTTTTAATAAAAATTTGTTTTTGAATGTCGTTTTAATAGTTTCACCTGTCAAATACTTTCTTGGAATGCCCTCGCCGTAACCTGTAATTCCGCTGCCCAATGTCGTTTTGACAATTAAATTGTCACTAAAATTTCTTCGCGCAAGAAAATGTTTAAAAGAAATTTTGAAAGGCAATCTGACCCAAATCAATTCAATTTTCTCAATTCTCATACCTTAACCTCTTCAATAACCCTAATCCCGCTCTTGAATCCTTTGTCATCAGTCAATACTGGAAGCTTTATCTGCGAATCCTGGCCGTAGAGGTTGCTCCTCTTCTTGTGCATAGCATGGTAGCTTTTCTCCTCTAATATTTTTAATACTGGATCCCCTAATCTGCCGGATTTTCTTTTATCCTTGTATTCCATGTTAAGTTCCATGAGCTGCACGTCAACTTCCTTCAAAAACAACCTTAATTTTTTTTTGTCAGCAGGACCGTACAGCTCCAAATACAGGTCATAATTTCCTTTTTTGCTCATATTGGCGTAAAAAGTGAAATGGTGCACTGGAATTTCATATTTTTCTGATGATTTATTCACAGCAGTCACAGCCTGCCATTCGGTCAGTTTTTCCCCGGTAATTGATGTTGTGTTATTTGCCCGATGAATGAATTTTATAATAGGCGTTTTATTATGAAAATCCACAACCCTCACAATATCATTGAGATTGTAGCGGTAAAATCCAGCGCAGTTGGTTATGATTAATGAATATTCCCTGTTCAGGCTAAGGGTTTCTGCCCTGTGCAATTCTTGCGTTTCTGTATCCAGGAATTCATAAAAATTTGTATCTATGGTTAATATACCTGCATTTGCATTGTCAGAAATTGGTATGGAGCAATATGCTTCGCTTGCAATCAACCCTAAATCTCTGATCGCTGTATTTTCAAAATATCTTTGCAATTGCTTGATATAATGCCCCAATGTGCCCTCTTTCCAGCACGCTATAAACTTCAGCCCGGGCCAATAATGCTTAGGCATAAATTTTCCTTCGTTGTCCAATGATTTCAGAAAAGAAGCCCTCAAAGGATTTTTCCTGAGCTTTTGCAGGAGAGATTTCCTAATATTACCCTCTATGGCAAACTTTTCATGTATTGTTCCTTCTTTTATATCTTCTATTATCCACTCCTTATTCTTAATAGCCATGTGGCACAAAAGCAAAATTGTGCTTGGATTTGGAGTTAATATGAAATTAATTTCATTTTCCAAAGCAAAGCGCATGACACAATAGTATTTTGCTTCATAATCCTCTATGTCAAAGACTTCTTCCGGAACGCTGTAATATTTTTTGACATAAGGCGGCTCTGAATTGTACACTAAACCGCTGATTGCTCCGATTGGAATATTTGATTTGGTATGGTTTCTTGCGGCTTTGGATACAACACTTAATATGCTACTATCGAACATTTCATTATGATCTTTGTAAGCAAAATAAAGAAATATCTGAAGATTTCTTGTGTAAAGATAAATCTGTCTTTTTGTTTCCGGGCAAAATTTTGGCTCTGATGTCGTTCCGCTTGTCGTCGAAAAAAATACCACCTCATCCCTCGTCAAAACATTCTGCTCCCCATTTTTTATCCTTTCAATATAGGGGCGGAACCCTTCATAATCCATTACAGGAACATTTCTCCTGTAATCCTCAATTGTTTTTATCGAAGAAAAATTATGCTCTTTTCCAAAAACAGTATTTTTGTTTTTATTGATTATCTTAAGAAGCAGCTTCTCCTGGGCTCCCATAGGATCCTTTGTAGCTCTGATAAAGCTGTTAACATACCTAAACTTCCTGTATTGGTTGTAAACCGAAGCTAATAAGTTCATGATACCTCTTTTTTAAACATAAAATTCCGCCATTTTCAAAAACTTTTCTGCTTTTCTTGACATTTCCTGAAAATCGCTCTTGCTGAAGAATGCTGCCCTATATTCCGCTTTCGCCTTGTTATTTATGGCGTCTTGTATAATATCTTTGTAGTTAGAATATTCAGCTTTTATAAAATTTCTTTGAATAATCTCCTCAAAAAGCCTTCTGGCATCATCATGCTTTCTTGCTGTCGTGTTCAGGAACTTAATGCACAGGGCGTCATTAGCTTTTATGATGGCATGGATAATCATGGACACAGACACTGAATATTTATCCTTGTTTTCCGAGCTTAAAGCAGCTGTATGTTTTGCGCCCTCCAGCCAAAATTTTGCCTGTTCAAAATGGTGATTTTCCATATAACACTTCATTATTTTCTTTTAATGACTCAAAAAACAGCCTATTTGACTTTTCAGCGAGCTCATTTTTGGTCATGATCATTGCAGAGATTGTTCTGTTATTATAAAGTGAAATTTGCCCAGCTATGTCTAGTATTGATTTATCATTGCTATGGCTTTTTACAATCAATAATATATCTATATCGCTTTCAGGCATGGACGTCCCTTTTATCACAGAACCATAAATCAATGCAACCTGCACATTGTTCCTGGTTTTCTTGACGAATTCAGACGCTATTTTCCTTGAAATAACAGCTTCAATCTGCAGCAGCTTTCTTATTTCTTTTGCTAAATCGTTTTCGACAAGCTCATATAAAATAACCTTATTGCTTATTTTGACTGACTTCAGCATTCCGTACTGCTGCAGCATTTTAATGGTTCTAAAAACTGTCGCATGATTAATCTTGGCTAATTCTTCAATGGAAGGGCAGCTCCATTGCCTTTTAGGGTATTCCAATATAGTTTCCACTACCTTCTTCCTGTTTTCAGATGACAACACATATCCAAATATATTTGTTTTCATTGTGAACTAATTAGTTCAATAAATGAACTATTATTTAAATTTTTCTGACGGCCTTTTCCCCCTCTTTTTCGCCAAGCTTTATCAGGTATTCTGTCTGCGAAAAGTCAAGAAAGCCGGCGAAATCATCAAGCTTGGGCCTGATTTCCACAATGTCTTTTTTGCCGCAGAGCTCTATTTCCTTGTTGACTGATTATCACAATTTTTCTGTAATTCTTTTTTCTCAGCAAATCTACCTCTATATGGCTTCCGATTCCGCCATCCATATAATATTCATCTCCAATCTTCACAGGAGCCAAAATTGGAGGAATCGAGCAGCTTGCAACAATTGGCCTAATTAAATCCCCTGAATCAAAAAAAACGTTTTTGCCGTCTTTCAGCCTTGCGCAGTTAACATAAAAAGGAAGCTTCAGCTCCTCGAATTTCTTGCATCTCAAATTTGAATTCAAGGATTTAAACAATCTGTGATTTGAATAAAATGAAGAAGCTAAATGGAATTTATAAAAGAAGCCAATGTTGAAGCCGAGAAAGTAATTTTTCCTGGCTTTAATCCAGAGGTTTTCCAGTCTTTTGAGGTTTTCATCAGTATTATTTCAATCAAGCAAAATTGCGCCAGTAATATCACCCACACTTGTCCCGATTACTGCATCTGGAACCCATTTTTTCAGCAATGACTTCAGAACTCCGACTTCAAATGCGACTCTCGAGCCGCCGCCGCCGAGGATAAGAGCAGATT
>Ga0209211_10004276_pt1 | contig 22419 bp, 20 predicted proteins | sample RifGroA2_FD_183992 | JGI IMG/M metagenome (GOLD analysis project Ga0209211, IMG submission 183992) | Groundwater microbial communities from Rifle, Colorado, USA - Groundwater A2 (SPAdes) (version 2) | ecosystem: Environmental > Aquatic > Deep subsurface > Groundwater | place: Rifle, Colorado...
CCAATTCTCTTCTTGATTTTAAACTCATTTTCATGGAGATAGCCTTAATTGTTTAGCTATCTCCAAGATTAGATTTTAAATGATAAATCGACTAGGGCAATCATTAGATTTTGGATGAGTTACTGCGAAAAGTAGCGAAATTACAGAAAATACAGTAGAATAGAGTTATAAAATAAAAAATTTCTATACAAAAAACATATGCCAAAAATACTTCACAAAAAAACTTCTTTCCAACCGAGCAAGGATGACGCGCAAAAACAAGAGGATACGCAAAAAGTTTTATCCAAAATGCGCCATCAATCCGAAGAAGAACGTGCCTCAGCTTTTGCAGCGACTCTTGGTATGTCCTACATTGACACCAACCTTATCCCCATTGAGAATGAAGCTATAAAAACACTTTCTGAGCAAGAAGCTAGACAATTTAATGTGGCCATCATTGCTAAAACTGGGAAAAAAATAACTATCATCTCAACTGACCCAACTGTTCCTGAAACTATTGAATTCCTAAAAAATATGCGTGAATCCACTGACTGGGATTTAAATATTTTTGTAGTTTCTCAATATAACATAGAAAGGGTTTGGGATCGCTACAAAAAAATTGTTTTTACTGACATTCTTTCACAACTTAGTGTTAATTTAACTGGCGATGATTTGAAAAAATTTGATGAATATTTAAAAGATCTGACCACCCTCAAGCAGAGAATCAATGAATTGCCCACTACGCAAATTTTAAATGTAATGATGGGTGGCGCCTATAAACTTGGCGCAAGTGACGTTCATATCGAGCCACAAGAAAAAGAATTTCGCCTGCGCTATCGTATTGATGGAATCTTGCATGATGTAGCTTTCTTGCCCCTGAACGTTTTCAAAAGTATAGCTAATCGTGTGAAGATGATGTCTAACATGAAATTGAACTTGCGTGATATCGCCCAAGATGGAACTTTTGATGTGAATATTGAAGAAAAAAAAATCACCATTCGTGTTTCAATTATTCCTGGAAATTATGGTGAAAGCATTGTAATGAGACTTCTTGATCCATCTTCTATCCAGGTGGCTGTGGAAAATTTAGGCTTGTGCGGATTGGCCTATGAAATAGTGCAAAAACAAATTGCAGCTCCCAGTGGCATGATTCTGACTACCGGTCCAACTGGTTCCGGAAAAACCACTACGCTCTATGCAATTGTCAATAAACTTAACGATCCAGAAACAAAAATTATTACTATTGAAGATCCGATTGAATATGAGTTGACCGGCATCTCTCAAACTCAAATTGAAAAATCCCGCGGTTATGATTTTGCTTCAGGGTTACGAGCTATTGTTAGACAAGATCCGGATGTAATTTTGGTTGGAGAAATTCGTGATGAAGAAACTGTGGAAATTGCTGTCAATTCAGCGCTAACAGGACATCTTGTGCTTTCTACGATTCACACTAACAGCGCTATCGCCACCATTGCTCGTATGATTGAAATGGGTGTAAAACCAACCTTGATTCCGCCAGCTACTAATGCTTTTATTGGACAGAGGCTCGTGCGTAAATTATGTGATTGCAAAGAAGAATATACTCCCGCCAAAGAATCCATTGAATCACTCAAAAAAATGTTGTCGATTATTTCGCCTAAGGCTAAGCTAGAAATTCCCAAGGAAATTAAAACTCTCTATCGACCCAAGGGCTGTCCGAAATGTAACAACTTGGGATACAAAGGTCGCATGGGAATTTTTGAAGTTTTCACAATCAATGAAGAAATTGAAAAGTTAATTGTTGAGATGGCTTCGGAAACTGAAATTACCATGGCAGCTCTCGAAGCAGGAATGATTACGATGTTGCAAGATGGAATTTTAAAGGCAGTGAAAGGCATCACATCTATTGAAGAGGTGAAGCGCGCTACAGGTGAAGGAGATTTTTTGGAAAATGTTTATGAAAAATTGATGGCTTCCACGCTAGGTCACGGGGTTTTAGTTGAGCCCACACACTATTCTTCAGCTTTAGAAAACATCGAGGATTTTCAAAAGCTCCAAGAAATTATCAGCACTTCTGCTACTAAAGATATCAATAAAATAATTTTTGCCGCAGCTTCAATTTTGCGCACGGGTGACATCCACATTGAGCCGGGACCAGATAACGTCAAGGTCAGATTTCGTATTGATGGAATTTTGCAAACTGTCGTTACCTATCCACTCAATGAATATCCAAATATTTTGGGAGAAATAAAAATTCTGTCTGGTGTCAAAACTGAAGTGCGCGAAGGCGTGATTGATAGCCGCTTCTCCATCAAGTTTGATGAAGAAATTCCTGACATCAAAGAAAGATCCGTGGACGTGCGTGTTTCCATCATTTTGGGTGGCTATGGCGAAACTGTTGTGATGCGACTTTTGAGCAAAGCTTCACAAGAATTGGATATCAACAAACTGGGAATCAGTAAACAAAACAAGAAAAAAATTCTGCACGAAATTTCCAAACCCAATGGCGTCTTTTTGAACACTGGCCCAACTGGTTCCGGAAAAACCACCACCCTCTATTCAATCGTAAACATTCTCAACAAACCAGAAGTCAAAATCATCACGGTTGAAGATCCGATTGAATATCAAATTGAAGGCATTTTGCAAACCCCAACCAATGACAAAGAAGGTTACACTTTTGCCACCGCTTTGCGAGCACTCCTGCGTCAAAATCCTGACATCATGATGATTGGTGAAATTCGTGATGACGAGACCGCTCAGGTAGCCGTGCAAGCCGCTCTCACGGGTCACATGGTGCTTTCTACTATTCACACCAACAACGCTGCTGGCGCCGTTCAGAGAATGCTCAATATGGGTGTGTCCCCATCCGACATTGCTTCCGCCGTCAACGCTTTCATGGCACAACGCTTGGTGCGAAAATTGTGTGACTGCAAAGAAAAAATTTCCATAACTTCCGAAGACAAGGAAAAAATTGAACGCGTTCTGAAAACTATTTCTCCGAAAACTAATGTAGAGATTCCAGCTATTGGTGAAATTTATACGCACAAGGGTTGTGAAAAATGCAACAATATTGGATACAAAGGTCGCACCACTATCAGCGAAATCTTCATCATCGATCGTGACATCCAAGAACTCATCAATCGTGGCGCCATCACCTCCGAACTGGCCGACAAAGCCACCGAAAACGGCATGATCACCATGGCACAAGACGGAGTTTTGAAAGTTTTGAATGGTGAGACGACATTGGAGGAAGTGGAGCGAGTAACCGAGATCTAGCCCATAGAGACGAGGCGGTGCCTCGTCTCTACGCTGGGAAATAAAACAAAAAGGCTCGGAAGTAAATCCGAGCCTTTCCCATCTTTCAATAATCTGCAGGCAAATCCCAAGAGTTAGACCCTCGGGGAAGGAACAGTATCGAGGCACGACCCAGCTTGCACCAGAACGCCCATATCTTGATAAAAAGTTCCCAAAATTGATGACAAAAGATAGAAGTCACCAATTGCCTACAGCTTACTGCTAGCCATACAAAAAGGCATTGTTTCAGCCAAACTCATATGACTAAGTAGCTTAGCATAGCTTGGGTTTTTTGTCAAGTAATGCTAGAATGCTAATAGTCACGAATGTTTGAACGAATTTATTCGAATGCATTCGCTTAATCATTCGCAAATATTCGCATGTTAGTAGATTCTTCCGAACAATTTAATAACCTCGACTCCATCGTTGCTCCCAAAGAAAATCCAGATGACAGAAATCTGGACAATACTTTACGTCCACAAACTTTTGCGGAATACATTGGCCAAGACAAAGTCAAAAAGAATTTGGATTTTTTGATTCGTGCCGCCAAGAAGCGCGAAGAACCAATTGAGCACATTTTGCTCTATGGCCCGGCTGGGCTTGGCAAAACTACTTTGGCCAACATCATCGCCAAAGAAATGGGCGTCAACATCAAAACCACTTCCGGTCCTGCCATTGAGCGCGTCGGAGATTTTGGTTCGATCCTCACCAATTTGCAAGACGGTGACATTCTTTTCATTGATGAGATTCATCGTCTCAACAAATCAATCGAAGAAATTCTCTATCCAGCTATGGAAGATTTCAAATTGGACATCATCATTGGCAAGGGGCCATCGGCACGCACCATTCAATTGGATTTGCCGAGATTCACTTTGATTGGCGCCACCACCAAGCTGGGAGCATTGACCAATCCATTGCGCAATCGTTTCGGCGCCACCTATCGCTTGGAATTTTATAACCAGCAACACATCCAAGATATCGTGAAACGCTCTGGCAACATTCTGGGTGTGGACATTCATGAAACTGGTCTAGAAAAAATTGCCAGTTGCGCCAGACAAACTCCGCGGGTGGCCAATCGTCTTTTGAAACGCGTACGTGACTATGCCCAAATCAAAAATCATCAACTCGTTGATGGCATCGTGGCGCAAGAAGCCTTGGAGATGATTGATATTGATCCCATTGGACTAGAACCATCTGATCGGCACATTTTGCGCACTGTCATTGAAAAATTCAATGGTGGGCCAGTTGGTCTGGGCACCATCGCCGCTGCTACCAGCGAAGAAATAAAAACCATTGAAGATGTCTATGAACCATATCTTTTGCAAATTGGTTTTATGACTCGCACACCACGCGGACGTATCATCACCGAACACGCCTACAAACATCTGGGCATTCCCTATTCCAATAATGTTTAGCAACTGCTTACTATCTCTTGTCGAGCTGTTTTCAGCGGTGAGATGTTGAACAGTTGCTCGAAATAGTTTATTATAAAAATACAATTCACTAAAAATATAAAATGATTACTTTAGTTTTATTGGCCTTGTACGGAATTATTATCTTAACTTTTTTAATTGTTTCTTTTTTCATCATCTATCATCTGGTGACATATTCAATCAACTCAGAGCTAAAAATTATTATGCTCTTTTTATTTGTAGTCGTAACAGCTGGACTGCTTATTTCAAATTTAGCACTTTTCTTTTCCATTGACTGGAATAATCTCATCGCTGATTTTTTACCCTAATTCAATTATTACTCTACACCTATGAATCCATACTCGCACATTCATTTCAAAGGTCAGAAAGATGATGAAACAATTATCCTGGTTATTCGCCGACATTGGTTTAATATTTTACAACAATTATTTTTAGTTTTTTTAATGATTGGCTTTCTTTTCGGCAGCCTAACCTACTTGCCAATTCTTTTTCCAGTTCTCAATACATCCTCTGCGCATGACTTATTCATTTTTCTCGCCAACTCCTTCGCTATTGTAACTTGGATAATTCTTTTCCTAGTCTGGATTGATTATTATTTCGATGTTTGGATTATCACTTCTCGTCGAATTGTAAATATCGATCAAAAAGGACTTTTTATCCGGACTATTAGTGAATTGGAATTTGATAAAATCCAAGATGTAACTACCGAAGTTAAGGGTATCATTCCAACATTCTTAAATTTCGGTAATGTTTTTGTACAAACTGCCGGTGAAAAAGAGCGCTTTATTTTTCAACAGATTCCTGACCCATATGCGGTCAAAGATCTTATTATGAATTTAGAAGAAAAAGGTGAAAAAGCTGAGGCCACACAAAGAGCCAGAGAAGAAGCTCGGGAATTGCGTAGCGCGCTACAAGACAAAAATTTCCATTAATTTTATACCAAGCACTAATCGCATCATTTTATTTTAGGGTGAAAAATAAAAACAAAATCAACCCACTGCAAAAAACGGTTGCAATACTTTTATTTTTCTCCTGCCTCCTGGCAGGTTTTTTTGTACTTGCTAAACATGCTGCCGCTGAAGACAAAACTATTATTATTAGCGCTGTGCAAATTGAAGGTGCAGAAAAAGCTGACGACTTCATAGAGTTATATAATACTACCTGTAACGATATTGCTCTAGCTAATTGGAAACTTATAAGAAAAAATAGCATTGGATCAGAAGACACTCTTGGCACTCTAAAAAATATAATTCCTGCGAAGGGACATTATCTTTGGGAGAATACGAGTAAAAATCTTTCTGATATTCCTGACTATTCTACTAAATCCTACACTATTTCCAATGATTATAGTGTCGCTCTTTTTGATTCAACCGAAATAAAAATCGATTCGCTAACTTGGGGCAACAATCTTTTGCCATTCAACGACACTCTATTTTATCTACTAAATCCTGCACCTTCTGAATCTATTTTACGCAACACTTCTGATGAAATTTCCACACAGATAAATTATGTTCCCAAAAATTCATCCATAATAGACGCGACAGAGCTGTCCTCTTGTCCGACAGAAGAACCGGCACCAGACCCAATTGACACGCCTCCAGCAGAAACTTATTCTGACCAATTGCGCCTCAATGAGCTCCTGCCCAATCCCAAAGATGATGAAACCATCGGTGAATATATCGAACTCTACAACCCGGAAGATTTTCCTATTGATTTAGAGAATTGGATTTTGAAAGATTCTTCTAGTACCAAATTTGTTTTTTCCTCTGGAGACATCATAGGCGCTAACGACTATCTAACTATTTATCGTGATACTTTCAAATTTGCCCTCAACAATTCCGGGCAAGAAGATGTATATCTGCTCAATCCAAATGAGGATGTAGTTTCAGAAACAACTTATGAAAATGCCAAAGAAGACACTTCCTTTAGTTTTGATGATTCAGATTGGAAATGGACTCAGCAACTAACTCCGGACAAAGAAAATGTTTTTGATGCTCTTTCTCAAATCAAAGCCAAGCATATTAGGGATGGTTTCGTGGGATTTCCGATTGAATTTTCCCTTGAACCGGATTATGATGATTTTTCCAAAGTAGTTTGGGAGTTTGGAGATGGCAAGAAAAGTTATCTAAAAAATCCAACTCATACCTATCTACAAAACAACACATACACCGTGAAAGTTGCCACCTCAGGAGAAACTGCAAACACTTCCGATTCATTTACACTGAAAATCAAGAATTATCCTCGGGAAAAGGTAGAGATAATCGGGCTTCTTCCTAACCCGCTCGGCACTGATTCTGGGCAAGAGTGGCTTGAAATCAAAAACAATGACCAAGAAATAGTGAATCTGAAAGGCTGGAAATTAGCCACCGGCAAAACAAATCTGCTCAACCATCCCATCAAAGATGATTTTGAAATAGCGCCAGGAAAATCTGCTCAGCTAACCCGCGAGAATGCTTTTTTCACACTCAACAATCAAGCGATGAAATTGGAACTGCGCTATCCAGATGGCAAAACTGCCGATCGCGTCTCCTATGCCAAAGAAAAAATTGCCGACGATGAAATTTACTCCAAAGAAAATGGTAAATGGTTTTGGATTTCAGCTGAAACTGAAGAAGAGGCTGTCGTGCCTGTTGATGAGTCAACTGAAATCGCATCACCAATCGAAGATGCGCCAGTTTTAGCAGAGACGCCAGTTGAAGTTATCCCCGAAGAATCTCCAGCAGATATGGGCAAATTCTCAATCTCAGATAAATGGCAAACCAAAAGAAAAAATTGGCTGAACTATCTAGCCTATGGACTGCCGACAAACAAATCACCAAGATTATCCCCTGAAAATATTGCCCTGCAAAAAAATTTACAACTGGAAAGCTCAGTTCAAAAAGTTTCGACTAAAAATATCTTCTGGCAAATAAATTCTTTTCTCAATAGTATATTATAACAAATACCTTAACAAAACCATTAATCTTTATGCCCAATATCATCGCCTAAGAATTATTTCGTCAATCGATTCAATTCATCTTGCAGAAAAACCAGCGTTTCCTGTTTGAGAATTTTACGAATTTGTTGGAATTTTTTCGGATCAACAAGCATATTGATATCTTGGTCAATTATTGTTTGGGTAATTTCTTTTTTTATAAATTCAATCAAAATTCCAATAAAATCAACTGGTTTTTGTTGTCTTCTTTCTTGAATGACTTTTTCATCATATTGAAACCCCTGCATGAAAAAATAATGAATATCATACAAATCACGACCAGCAATTGAACCATTTCTTTCATAGCGCTCAATCAAAGCCACTAATTTGTTCGCAAACATTGTTTCAACTGTTTGACAATTGATAACCCGGTCAATTTCAACTATTCTCACACTCTCATATTGATTGGTTTTCGGTGGTGGAAATGAAATATCAATTTTCAAAGTGTTTCGCTCACCTAACGGCGCATCATATTTCAAAAAATATTGCGGAACATTGCGACTCTTGTCCTTAATCTCCAATCCCAGCTTGGCAAAAATTTTCTCTATCTCTTTTTGCGTTTTCGTAATATCCTCCTTTTCCCCTAAATAATCAAAATCTAGATCCACTGAAAATCGATCTAGAAATCCCCGCATGGCTGCACAAGTTCCGCCTTTAAAATATAAAACACTAGACAAATAAGCATCATCAAAAATCGCACTCAGCAACCTAAATAACCAGGCTTTGTGTTTTGCGTCTTGAATTCGTGGAGTTATCATATTTTTATTTTATGTTTGTGGATATCCAATTTGTTTTTGGATAGCGCGAACTTTGTTCCAATTAATTAAATTTTTTGCGTCAAAATAGTATCTTGAATTAAAATACAATAGATCCGCAACCGCTCGCTCAAGTGTAGCGACTTGTATACCATTTTTTAATATAATCCCTGCATCATTAAACAAGAATTTATCTGCCAACTTACGACAAGCATATTGATTTTTACCCATAGTAAATTTTTGCGAGACAGAACTAATAAGAGTGATCTGCGGAATACTTTGAAATATTATGCCGGCCTGCGCCAGCACAGTCTCCGTGCTAACATAAGCATAGCGATGCAAAATTTTTATTCCCAGAAGTTTTGGATCTATTTTTTCCACTGGTAACAAAGAATATAGTCCTCTTTGAATCCGCACAATCAAACCCTCCTGCGCATAGCGCTTGAGAGTTGTATGCAAAGTGTTGGGATTCTGAATTTGCCACAAATTGACCAAATCCCCAGCATGAAACACCAAAATACCCAATTTTGCCAATTGAACAAATCTTTCTTTATACAAGCCTTTTCTTGATTTTTGGTTAGTTTCTACTGTACTCATATGTACATTATAGCACAACTAAAATACCCAGTCAATCTCCTAAAGCTTAGCTTTAAGATTATTATAAAAAATTTAAAAACCCCGCACCTGTTTCAGGTTTGGGGCTTTTTGTTTTACCTCCTTTTAGTTATCCTTTTTAACAAAATGTTTAACTTTTTCTTCAAGATTGGAAGTTCTCGTAAAAAATCATCCGGTACGAGATCCATTTCCCATTCAATCTTTATAGAACACTTCATAAAAAATTCGTATGAAAGATTATTCCACGTCCCCTTTATATCCCGATACTGATTCCAAATCTTGGGATCTTCTGGGTTTCGAATATACATCTCATCGGTAACACTATACAGCGCATTGTCTATTTGATCAGTTTCTGATCGCAAGGATTGCACAAGTCGATGAAATTTATCTACTTGTATGTCATTGAACTTATACCGTAATTCACCCTCTTCAATCCAAGTTTCCGTTCTTAGCATTTCAGCTTTCGGAGTTCCAGGATATGGTCGCCAAGCTTGCGTCAACGAAGTCCAGTCACATTCTCCAAGATTACAAAGAAACGTAGAACTTTCTCTGAGTTGTTTGAGGGTTGTTTGCGAACCCGTAAAATTTATGTGGCCAGTGAAAGGTGCAATACGATGAGCTTTTAATATTTCAAAAGCTTTAATGCAATCCTTGAGATATTGCGTATCACTTTCAACTGTGCAGGCGCCTGTATTTTTCCCAAGTTCACATAGTCCACGGTGAGAGCCATTCTCCACTCCAAGAAAAACTCGTTTAACATTGTTCCACTGTGCAACATATCCTTTCTCCTCTGCTTTTACGATATATTTTGGTTTAGTCATAATCATCATCTCCAGGCCAATCTCACGACAGCCCATGATGATCTTGTGCCCCCTATTTAAGTCCATTAGCGAATCGTCATCGCTTAAAAAAATGTAGGTTTTGCCACTCTGGTACAGATTCTCAGCTTCTTGCAGAATGTCTTCGATACTCCTTCCTCGCCAACCCTCTGGAGAAAATATCGGCGTAGTGCAGAAACCACAACCAATTTCCATTCTTAAACAGCCGACTGATCCTACAAGAAAACCAGTGCCAAGATAGTTGTCATGCTGGAGAACCGGGAGTAGATTGGGATCTTCAGTTTTCCATAATTCACTAAAAATCTTTTGCCCATTACCCTGAAACGCCTCCTTTAGGTTATTGACGATAGTTCCTAAAACCGGTCCCTGAAAAATAGCATCGAACATTACGTACTCATTTGGTGCTATGCGACTATGAAAGGTCGCGTCATGACCACCGACACCCACAATAGCTCCAACTCCTTCTGCTCGTAGCTGTTGAATTAAGCTTCTGATTTTTTCTCGAGTCGAAAAGAATTGAGCAAAAAGAATAATCCTAGGATTTTCATTCTTTAGGCTTTCAAAAACTTCTTGATCTGTTGCCTGATTATTCGGCTGGTCAAAAATTTTAACTTCAAACCCAGCATCTTCCAGAATTTTTCCAATATAATACAGGGCAACCGTAGCATTCAACAGTCGCGCTGTAAATTGAGAAAATCCACCTACACCAACACCTAGAGAGACCAATGCAATTTTCATGATTACTCCTTTATTTGATTGTTAAGGTTTGCTGCAATGATGTTAGATAATTATTAGAACAGTCTAACAACACAGCATATATTAAAATATAATTTATGTCCTAATGTGGGTTAGTATTGTACAAATATTGACAATTTGTGGCTTATTTGATAGATTAAATTTATCGACCTTTTTATCGTTACTTTATGATAATAGAAGACTTGATTAAAATCGGCTTGGACAAAAAAGAGGCGCAATTATATTTGTGCCTACTTGAACTTGGTGAGACCAATCTGGCGAGAATTTCCCAGAAATCCAACATCAAGCGCACCACCTGCTATGACATTGTTGAATCTTTGAAAAATAAAGGTTTGATTTCAGTCACCACCAGAAAAAAACGTGTTTATTATGTTGCCGAAGATCCAAGAAAAATGGAACGCCAACTTGAAGAAAAAAAACATGTGCTCAATTCCATCCTTCCCCAACTTCTGTCAGTTGCCAATTTTATTGATAAAAAACCAGCGATTCGCTATTTCGAAGGCACCGAGGGTATTAAAGATGTTTTTCGCGACACTTTGAATTTTCCCAAACAAGAAATCTTGGCCTGGGTTTCTGAAGAAGCCGTGGAACATTTTGATATTAATTGGCTGTGGAATTTTTATGTAACCAAGAGAGCAGAGAAAAAAATCTGGTCTCGCTCAATTGCGCCGGATGTTCCCTATCTCAAAAATGTAAAAACCTTTGACCAAGCTCATTTGCGTCAAAGCCGACTGATTTCATCTAAAGACTTCCCGTTCCAAGTAGAAATCAATCTCTACAGCAATGACCGCATCGGCATCATGTCCTTCCGTGAAAAATTTGGACTCATCATCGAAAGCAAACAAATCTACACCACCCTCAAAAGCATCTTTGAAGCGCATTGGAAGTCACTAGAAACCAAATCTTGAACATAAGCTTTTCAAGTGCTACCATATACTAGATACGGGATACTAACTACTAAATACAAATTATATGTCAGGACATAATAAATGGTCGGGAATCAAACACAGAAAGGCCGCTGTTGACTCAAAACGCGCTCAGAGCTTCACGAAACATGCCAAGTTGATCACGATTGCGGCACGTGATGGTGGTGGCGACCCCATCACCAACTTTCAATTGCGCCTAGCTATTGATCGGGCACGTTTGGACAATATGCCCAAGGACAATATTGACCGTGCTATCAAGAAAGGCACTGGCGAGCTCACTGATGGTGCTGAAATTATAGAAATTTTGTATGAAGGCGTGGGGCCAGGCAATGTCATGATGCTCATCAAAACCACCACTGACAATCGCAATCGAACTGTGAGCGAGGTCAAAAGCATCTTCACTAAAAATGGTGGCAAGCTCGGTGAAATGGGCAGTGCTATGTGGAACTTCAAAAAAGTTGGTAGCATTGGCGTGGCCATTGCCGAAGATGCTGATCGAGATGCCCTGGAAGAAAAAGCCATCAATGCTGGAGCAGATGATCTACTTTTTGTAGATGACATTTTGGTGGTCTATGCTGCGCCAGAAAATTTGAAAACCGTGCAAGAAAATCTGGAAAAGGCTGGCCTCAAAATCGAAGCTGCCGAAATGGCCTATCTTCCACAGCAAACAGTCACTCTTTCACCTGATCAACAAATCGACTACGAAAAACTTCTCGAAGTCTTGGATGAACATGATGATGTGCAAGAAGTTTTTGATAACATTGCATAGGCTTGCTATTTTTACTAACATATGCTAACATATACTCACATAATTAAATTGTGAGTATAATTTTATGTCAAGACTAGCTAAAAGACTGCTTTTTGATCAAAAACAATCAGCAGAGATATATAACTTAATCGCCAAAATTGATATCGTCAAGGGTCAATGGAAGTTGAGCGAAAAACTGTCTCCACAGATGATTGCGCGACTAAAGACCTCCGTTTTAATCACCTCTTCCGGAGCTTCTACTCGCATCGAGGGCGCTAAATTATCAGATGCACAAGTAAAAAAATTGTATGAGAATATGCATATCCAAAAATTCAAAAACCGCGATGAGCAAGAAGTTGCTGGTTATTTGGAACTGCTAAAAAAAGTTTTTGACTCTTGGCGAAAACTGTCTTTTTCAGAAAACTTAATCAAAAATTTTCATCAAGAAATAATGAAATATTCTGAAAAAGACACGCGTCATCGCGGACAATATAAGTTTGGCTCAAACCGAGTTGAAGCCATTGATCGTGCAGGCAAGGTTGTGGGAGTTATTTTTGATCCAACACCACCACATCTGGTCTCCAAGGAAATGTTGGAATTGACGGACTGGACAAAAAAAGAACTTGCCAGCACAAATGCATTGCCACTTTTGCTAATTGCTAATTTTATCTTTGAATTTCTCGCAATTCATCCTTTTCAAGATGGCAATGGACGCACCTCGCGCGTACTGACCAATTTTTTGCTCCTAAAAGCTGGCTACGAATTCGTCCCCTATATTTCGCATGAAAGCTTAGTAGAAAATAATAAGGCGGATTATTATCTGGCTTTGAACAAAACACAAAAAACTTGGAAGAAAAAAACAGAAAATATCACGCCTTGGATTATTTTTTTCTTAAAAACCGTGCTCAAGCAAGCAGAGTTGTCTTTGAAGTTGCTCACAGAGGAACAGGTGGAAGATTTTCTTTCAGAGAAACAATTGCAAATATGGCAATTCGCGCTTTCCCAAAAAACCTTCGCCAGAGCAGACGCCATCAAAGGCACAAAACTAAATACCCGCACCATCGAAGAATCTATCAAAAAATTATTGCGCATGAACAAGCTCAAAAAAATCGGTGAGGGCAAAGCTACAAGATATGAGGTTATTTTGTAAAAACTTACACTTATCTGAGACAATTTACCAGAAGTAAAATTAAAATAAAAAAAATGCCAAAAGAAATTCATAATTCACCACAAACAGTGCGCGTTCTCGGCATTGACCCTGGAACAGCTACGGTTGGCTGGGCAGTTGTTGAGGAAAACAATGGAATTCTGCTTCCTGTGGCTTTTGGACACATCTCAACGGAGAAGCACAACACCGAAGAACATCGCTTGGCCGAGATTTCCAAAGACTTGATTAGCATCATCGAAAAATTCCAGCCCCAAGAGGCGGCCGTGGAGCAACTTTTCTTTTTTAAGAACCAAAAAACGATCATTTCGGTAGGACAATCTAGAGGCGGAATTCTCTTGACACTCGAGCAAAAAGGTGTTAGGATAGCCAGCTACACACCATTGCAAGTGAAGCAATCAGTGACTGGCTATGGCAAGGCTGAAAAGAAGCAAGTGCAACTTATGGTCAAAAATATTTTGAAGCTCAAAACCGTGCCCAAGCCGGATGACACAGCCGATGCTATCGCTTTGGCAATTTGCCATATCAATTCACGCAAAATTTCAAGTCTTATTTAATTTATAAATAATAATGAAAATATTATGGAATTAAACATCAGCCCGATTATTCATTTTTTTACTAACGAGGGCGTGCCAATTGAAACGATTGTCCTGCTCTTGATGTTGCCTATCATTGCCACTTTCATCGCTTTCTTGCGACAAGTGGTTGGAATCAAGGCTTTCGGCATCTACACACCCCTCATTATAACCTTTGCTTTTTTGGCAACTAATGGCTTGCGCTATGGCGTGGCAATTTTTTTGGCGGTTATTTTTATCGGCATGCTTATGCGTTTTGTGATGAAGCCTTTTCGTTTGCTCTATCTGCCACGCGTAGCTATCATGCTCACCATTGTTTCTCTAACAATTTTGGTGATGCTAGTTTTAGGTGGCAATCAAAGACGCACAGGACTAGCCTCAGTTTCTATTTTTCCAATCTTGATTATGATTACACTCGTAGAAAAATTTGTGGCCGTGCAAATTGAAAAAGGCAACAAGACGGCCTTGATTTTAGCTTTTGAAACTTTGATAATTTCCATCTGTGGTTTCTATATTGCTAGTTGGCCATTCTTGATTAAAGCTTTGATAACTCACCCCTGGCTGATTCTCTTTACCATTCCATTGAATATCATCATCGGCAAATGGACTGGCCTACGCGTTAGTGAATATTTTAGATTTAGAAATATAATCAAACAACTTTAAGTTTCATGTTTGAATTTTTCAAAAACAGTCGCAAACTTTTGGGCATGAACTCAAGAAATCTTGAGTTTATTCGGCCGTTCAATCGCGCCAAAGCCAAGCGACTAGCTGACAACAAAATGCACAGCAAACGCGTTCTCAAAAAGAATGGAGTTTCTGTTTCCAAATTATTGGCCACTATCAAAACCTTGGATGACTTGGAAAATTTTGATTGGCAAACTTTGCCCAATAGTTTTGCTTTGAAACCTAATCGCGGTTTCGGTGGCGAAGGAATCATTGTAGTTTATGGCAAGAAGAAAAACCGCGATGATGCTTGGGTCAAAGCTGACCGTTCCCTCATCACCATCGATGACTTGAAAAACCACATTCGCAACATTCTGGATGGTTCTTTTTCCCTTTCCAATACGCCTGACTTTGCTTTTTTTGAAGAGCGCTTGCAACTTTTGAAATTATTCAAGCCCTATTCATACAAAGGCATTCCTGACATTCGTGTTATAGTTTTTAATAAAATTCCTGTGATGGCCATGTTGCGCTTGCCCACTAAGGAATCTGGTGGCAAGGCTAACTTGCATCAAGGCGCTATCGGCGTGGGTATTGACTTAGCTACTGGTGTAACAACCACCGCTATTCAAAACAATCGCCTGATTGAAAAAATTCCTGGCACGCAACTTTCAACTAGTGGCTTGCGCATTCCTTATTGGAAAGATATTTTGCTTTTGGCTACTCGCGCCCAAGAAATTTCCGGCTTGGGCTATCTTGGCGCTGACATTGCCATCGACAAAGAAAATGGACCAACCATTTTAGAGCTCAATGCACGACCAGGGCTAGCTATTCAAATTGCCAATCTAGCCGGACTCACTGAAAGACTCAAACGCGTTTCTGGACTTAAAATCAAAACTGTCGAGAAAGGTGTGCGTGTGAGCATGGATCTTTTTGGTGGAGAAATTGAAGAAGAAGTAGAAGAAATTTCTGGTAGAAAAGTTATTGGCACGGTGGAAAAAATACAACTACTTAGCAAAGAAAATGAAAAAGAAATTGAAATGGAAGTTAAGATTGACACAGGCGCCACGTCCACTTCAATTGATATTGAACTAGCCAAAGAACTTGGCTTCGTTGATGTCCTAGAATTTTTTGAAAAAATAGATTTGCCAACCAATTTCACTCGCGAACAAGCCCAAGACATTCTCAAAAAACTCAAAGCCCAATACCAACATCCAGACCTAGCTGATATTGATATTATTTATTCTTCACATGGGGTTTCTATTCGTCCCAAGGTAAATATCAGTTTCACTATGAACGGCATTTTGATCAATTCCAATTGCAACATTGTTAAGCGAGAAGACTTGAAATTTAGAATGATTGTTGGCAAAAGAGATCTACGCAAATTTTTAATTGATGTAAGTAAATAATCGGCATGGAAAAAGTTTTAATCCTATTTGGAAAAGCCGCTTTAAATAAAAACCAACCTTTTTCAAATAAAGAGCACCAGCTTTGTTATGAATATTTTTATACCCTCTGTGCGCAAAGTGACTTGAAAATGTATCGCGCTTCTTATGCTTGGTATGACTACAAGAAAAATGTCTTCACCTATGCTTGGACATATGATACAAAAAAAGGTATTTGGAAAGTTGAACGCAACGTAAAACCAGCTTTGATTTATGACAAGACTAATGCGCAAACTGAGGGTTATTACAAGAAAGAATTGATTGCTAAAAACTACACTATCATCAACAATCTCAATTTCACTAGAATTTTGGATGACAAATTGATCACTAGTATGATCTTTGATAAATGGAGTAAGAAAAGTTGGATTGTGAATAGTCATGAAAAGCTCGTGAAAATTCTACCTAAAATCAAATCGCAAAAATTCGTCATCAAGCCCATTTCAGAGAGTGGTGGAAAAAACATTTACATTGTGGACAAAAAACATGTCAATAAAATTGTTATTGATCGCGAATATATTGTACAAGAATTTATTGATTCCTCTTCTGGTGTGCCAGGCATCAAGACTAGCTTCTCCATGCACGATTTACGCTTAGTTTTTGTCAATGAAACTTTGGCCTATTCATATTTGCGTGAACCAGCTAAAGGCAGTTATCTAGCCAATCTCTCACAAGGTGGTTCACTGACAATTGTGCCCAAAGAAAAATTGCCAGCCTCCCTCAAGCCCATTCTCAAATATGTTAATGAAGTTTTTGAAACTTTTGCTAATCGCGTTTTTTCGATCGACTTGATGTTTGATGAAAATAACAAGCCTTGGATAATCGAACTCAATTCTATGCCCGGACTCTTCTACACACCTGAAGAGAAACCATACATTGCAGGATTATACAAAGAACTAATTAAATTGTTTAGAAAAAATTAGGTCTATAATTCACATCAAACCACGATGAAAAAATTGAAATTTATTATAATTGGCTATCCAAATAAAAACACTTTGGATTTGGTTGCTGAGATCAAGTCTAGAAAATACCCTGTTTCTATTGTGCCCCTCAAAGAGATTGTTTTTGAATTCTCTAAAAATAAATTTAAAGCTAGTTGGAACAATGTTAATCTAAATAAATATGATGTTTTTATTTTCCGGGCTTACAACATTCATGTGGATGAGGCTAGAATATTGGCAGAAAAACTAATTAGTGCTGGCAAAATAGTTTTAGATGAGGCCTTGGGTAAACAATTTTTTCAAAACAAACTTTTTGATGCCAGCAAAACAACTCGTTTTGGACTCAATCATCCTCAAACGTTCATGGCATTAGATCCATCTTCCTATGAAAAAATTGCTTCCAAAATAAAATTTCCTGTCGTCATAAAGCCATGTGCTGGACAAAAGGGCAAAGGAATCAAGAAAATAGAAACAAAAAAAGACTTCCTAACCTTCTTCAAAAAAAATCCAAAAGGTTATCTCATCCAAGAATTTTTTGCTTTAAAAAGTGACATCAGGGGTTTTTGTTGTCGGAAACAAGGCTTTAGGAGCATACCGAAGGTTTATACCCAAAGATGATTTTCGTTCTACCCGCAAAGGCGTTTTGACAGCCAAGGTGACTATGACACCGATGCTGAAAAAAATCGCCCTTACCGCAACAAAAGCACTAGGTTATGACATCGCAGGCATTGACCTTTTTGAATACAATAATAAATATTTCGTTTTCGAAGTTAATTTTTCTCCCCAATGGCAAAAATTCAAAGAAGTGACTGGTATAAGCCCCGCCAAGGACATTGTGGATCTAGCTATCAAGAAATATGAAAAAACAAAGTTTGCAACACTTGATAAATAACCCAAAATATTATAAAATAGTAACTATCTTTGCAAGTATTTTTGCAAAAGTTAAAAAGGCTTTGATTAGCCACACTAAGTAGTAATCTCTATTTTATGAAACATGTTTTTATCGCCTTCAAAGACTTCAAAAGCGCCTCAAAACAGGATCGCTGGAAAATGCTTTGGAAACTTTTTCTCTATTCACTAGGTGTTTTCTTGGTGCTTATGCTCGGTGTTTTTGCCTATTTTGCCAAAGATTTGCCAGATGCTAGTGGGATCAGCAAGCGTTCTGTGACTGAATCAACCAAAATTTATGACCGCACGGGTGATCACCTGCTTTATGACATTCATGGTGAAGAAAAAAGAACTCAAGTTCAATTCAAAGATATGCCGGATGCGGTAAAGTACGCCACCATTTCCTTGGAAGATCAAAATTTCTATCATCACCCCGGATTTGATGTTAATGGCCTACTTAACGCTGTTATATCTAATGTTTTGCGACGTGGCGGTGGTCGTGGCGGATCAACTATCACGCAGCAGTTTGTTAAAAACTCCATATTGACTGATGAGCGTTCACTTTCCCGCAAAGTCAAAGAATTGATTTTGGCCATTGAATTGGAATTCAAATTTTCCAAAGACCAAATTCTAGCAATGTATCTCAATGAAATCCCCTATGGCTCCAATGCTTATGGTATCGAAGCGGCTGCCCAAACTTTTTTTGGCAAATCTGCTTCACAACTAACTTTGGATGAGTCAGCTCTCTTGGCCTCTCTGCCACAAGCCCCATCCTATTATTCTCCCAATGGCAATCATGCCGACGCTCTTCGTGGTCGACAAGTTTATGCCTTAAATCAAATGGCTAAATTTGGCTATATCACCCAAGAACAAGCTGATGCCGCCAAGGAAGTCGATGTATTGGCAAAAATAAAACCCGTTTCAGAAAACATTTCTGCTCCACATTTTGTGATGTACATCAAAGAATATTTAGAAAAAAAATATGGCCAAGATCTATTGGAAAAGGGCGGGCTCAAGGTCTACACCACCCTTGATTGGGACAAGCAACAAATAGCGGAACTTGCAGTTCGAGAAGGTGCGACAACAAACACTACAAAATATAAAGCTGAAAATGCCTCCTTAGTAGCCATGGATCCGCGCACCGGACAAATTCTGGCTATGGTGGGTAGTAAAGATTATTTTGACAAATCAATTGATGGACAAGTAAATGTGGCGGTGCGTGAAAGACAACCCGGCTCATCTTTCAAGCCCTATGTTTATCTAAGCGCTTTCAAAAAGGGCTATACTCCAGACACACAACTTTGGGATGTAGATATAAATTTTGCAGCTGGCGATGGGCAAGTCTATAATCCAAAAAATTATGATGGAAAAAATCGCGGACCCGTGGCAATGAAAGAGGCTCTCGCCATGTCACTCAATGTGCCAGCAGTGGAAACTCTTTATTTGGCTGGTGTTAAGGATTCCATTGCCACTGCTAAATCTCTTGGCATCACCTCACTCAACAAAAATGCTGACAACTATGGTCTTTCTTTGGTGTTGGGCGGAGGTGAAGTCACTCTCCTCGATCACACCAATGCCTATGGCACGCTTGCCACTGGTGGAGTGCATCATGACAAAACTGGAATACTCAAGGTTGTAGATACATCTGGTGACGTCCTAGAGGCATACAAAGATGATTCGGGGCAACGTGTGATTGATGAAAAATATGTAGCCATGTTGGATTCAGTGATGTCAACCAATTCTCTGCGTGCTCCAGTTTTTGGCACTAACAATCCATTCAATTTTTCTGATCGACCAGTGGCAGCTAAAACCGGAACCACCAATGAATGGCGTGATGGTTGGGCTATGGGCTACACTCCATCAATTGTGGCTGGGGTTTGGGCTGGTAATAATGACAATACAATTATGGCTCCTGGAGCTGATGGAATTTTCGTTGCGGCTCCAATTTGGAGAAAGTTTATGGATGGGGTTTTGAAAAACTATACTGTCGAACAATTTCCGAAATATGAAAAAGAAGATACTGGCAAGCCAGTGCTCGATGGCACGCTTGATCCAGTGGAAAAAATCGAAGTTTGCAAAATCAAAAAAGATAAATATTGTCTAGCTTCTGATGCTTGTCCGGACGGTTATTCGGAAAAGAAAACTTTTTTCTCTGGCCACAATATTCTGTGGTATGTCAATAAAGACGATCCGCGTGGAGACTATCCAAAACATCCAGAAGATGATCCGCAATTCAAGAGTTGGGAAAAAGCCGTGCAAAAATGGGCTGAGAACGACAAAGATTTTTCTAAAAATGTCGCACCGACTGAAAAATGCGAATCAAGTGATTTTTCTGACATTTCACCGGACGTGAAAATTTCTTCACCTGGTAGTGGCTCAACAATTTCCGGCGATTCATTCACGGTCAGTGCTTCTGGCTCATCAGATTTTGGGATCGACAAAATCACCATTTATGTAAATGGCAGTGAGATTGGTTCACAAAGCGACTCATCAATCAGCAAGGGATATTCTATCCCAGCTGACAAGCGCGGTTCTGATTTAGAAATCAAAGCTACTGTGGAAAGTGGCAATGGTAATTCCAAATCAACTAGTCTCACCGTGCACACCACACCTATCATCTAGCCACTCCAAAGGTTCAACCTTAAAAGCTATCCAAAAAAAATCTGCATCCTGATTGATGCAGATTTTTTTATTTCATTTTGATTTTTTCAATCGACCCCTCCCCCAACTCTCCATTCATCTTGCGCACAATCCGATCCTTATTGAGCCACAGCTCTGAGGCCCAAGCTGAGCTGTCAAATTTCACAAAAATTGTTTTGTTATTATAATAATTTGGGATCAAATTCTCAATTCCCACGTTGCCAAATTCCTCTTTGATGACCTTGCGGAAAACATAAAAAACCGTCTGCTCATCCAGCATTTTGGATTGAAAAACATTCCTCTTGGCTAGATAATTTTTGATTAGTTTCATGCTATAAAGCATAGCTAAAAATCAGCTTTTGGGCAAATAAAAAAGGCGGGAACTACAATGAGTTTCCCGCCCGTGAACTTGAACTGTCTAGGCAAGAAAGCTAGAATCAAATTTCTTGCCAATGTTTGTCACCCCACCCCATTCATTAGAACTGATGGGATTTTCTCACACAAAACCACTACCATATTTATTACACCCACAGAGCTGGGGTGCTGATAAAATGCAAAGCAAACTTCTGTTTTGGTATCTTGAAAGTAGCTTATTCCTGACACTATTCAAAGAAAAAATGGCCATCATCATTGAATCCAAAGAATTGGCTGGCCTGCAAAAAATGACTTTTGATCTCTTGTGGAACACTTTGCCGAGGAATTAAAATACAAAAAAAGTACTTCACACATGAAGTGCTTTTTCAATAGTTGTGGAAATATTTAGCATTAGATCTTCAAGTTAGAATATTCACGCAAAGTTTTAAGCGTGGCTTGAACAGTCATACTGTCAGCGTTAAGCAGTTTTACATTTTTAAATCTTTCAGCAATCTTCGTTACAACCTCATCTGCCCATGATGGAGTGAGTGCCTTAATTCCTGCAAAGTCTATTTCAATAGGCTCATTTTCAGACAGGCCCTTTAATTGATATGATTCCAGTGCCAGAAATGCTTCTCTGCCAGCAGGACGAGAAACTAGTTTGTCACCAAAATTTTTTATTTCAATTTTCATATGATTTAAAAGTTTAAAATTACTAAGCAACCATCGACTCTATTTTCTAGTTTATTTTTATTCATATTATGATTAATAACTACTTGGGCATCCCCAGAACTAAATTCTAGCAAAAGATTATTTGCAGCTATATTATTTTTTACGAACTTTAACCCATTGCCCCTATTCTCAAACACACGGCTAGAAATTTTCTTAGTAAATGCCAACTCAAGCGCCTCCTCATCATTCTCTAGGTCTGGAACAGCTTTTCTCAGCGTGTTTAAAACACCCAATCCTCTATCGGCAATTATGGCTCTGCCGATTTTTCCATCATATTCGACCGCAAAAAAAACACCTGGTATATTTGGCCAATTAGCTAAATTATGATCAAATGAATTGTTGCCTATCTCTCCCAACATAGAATAAATCAGATACGCCAAATCATCGTCCATTCCTTTCTGAATCAATTCGTCTGGAACTTTGTTGTTGCGTGCCTCAAAAACATCACGCGTTTGGCAATAATATTCACTAGCTATTTGCGCCTTTTCTGGCTCAGCCACCAGCCATTTCAAGGCTAAATTTTTCAAATTAGTTTCCATATTATATGCTTCTTTAATATCTCCATCTTACACAAAAGGAGTGTCTTAGTCAAAGCAACGCAGTAACTCATCCAAAATCTAATGATTGCCCTAGTCGATTTATCATTTAAAATCTAATCTTGGAGATAGCTAAACAATTAAGGCTATCTCCATGAAAATGAGTTTAAAATCAAGAAGAGAATTGG
>Ga0209211_10004282_pt1 | contig 22403 bp, 22 predicted proteins | sample RifGroA2_FD_183992 | JGI IMG/M metagenome (GOLD analysis project Ga0209211, IMG submission 183992) | Groundwater microbial communities from Rifle, Colorado, USA - Groundwater A2 (SPAdes) (version 2) | ecosystem: Environmental > Aquatic > Deep subsurface > Groundwater | place: Rifle, Colorado...
CTGGAGGTGTAAGTGCAGTAATGTATTGAGCTTACCAGTACTAATAGACCGTGTGCCTTGACCTCTTCTTTTTCTTTATTCTCTTCTCTTCCCTGTTTTGTCAAAGTTTGTTGTTGCATTTTTAGAATGTTTGTGCTATTATAAACTTTCAGTACGGAAATTAAAGTTTCCGGTGGTTATACCGGAGGGGCCACACCCGTTCCCATTCCGAACACGGAAGTTAAGCCCTCCAGGGCCGATGATACTATGGCCGCGAGGTCATGGGAAAGTAGGTCGCCACCGGATTAAAAAATAAAGGGCACGTTTTAGAACGTGCCCTTTTTATTTTGTGCGTCAGTGAAGCTCAACAGGCAACTACAAGCCTAAGTCGCCATACATACACTTCTCACCTGTCCATATTCGGTCTGCCCCTTCAGGACTTTAAGTATGCCATCCTGGTGCAGGGTGCGCATGCCGTCCTTAATTGCCTGTTGCCGGATTTCTTCGGCGTTTCCCTTTTTCTGGATGATCATTTTTACATCTTTTGTACCACTTAATATCTCATGGAGACCTGTACGTCCCTTGTATCCGGTATTGTTGCATTTATCACAGCCTTTTGGTTTGGGCCTGTATAATTGTAATGTATTCATATCAATATCTTTCATATCGCTATGGAATAAATCAGTTCCGTATGCAGTTATGAAAAATTCTTTTTCTTTATCAGTTGCAGGATATGCTTCCTTGCATGACTTGCAGAGAGTTCGCACTAAACGTTGTGCCAAAATGCCGAGCAAGGCATCTGCAAAGTTGAATGGATCAATGCCCATATCAATCAGCCTGATAATGGTTTCAGGCGCATTGTTGGTATGCAGAGTGCTTAGCACGAGGTGACCTGTCAGCGATGCCTCAATACCTGCCTGGGCAGTCTCCTGATCACGCATTTCACCTATCATTACTGCATCAGGGTCAGCACGCAAAAAAGAACGCAATGCATGAGCAAAAGTAAACCCGATCTTGGCGTTTACCTGCACCTGGTTCAGGCCTTCCTGGGTTATTTCGACCGGGTCTTCAGCTGTCCAAACTTTTCTCTCAGGAGTATTGATCTTTTTTAAGACAGAGTGAAGGGTTGTGGTTTTACCAGAACCTGTGGGTCCGACAACAAGAATTATACCGTAAGGGTTAGAAGTGATTTCATTAAGCATGACAATATTTCTATCTGAAAGGTTCAACTGTTCTAGTGACATGGGTTTTCCTGAGGCCAGGATACGCATTACGACATTCTCTCCCTTAATTGTAGGGGTCACTTCTACTCGCAGTTCTATTATCTTGTCTCTCAGTTTGAATTTGATTTTTCCACTCTGTGGAAGACGTCTTTCAGAGATATCCAGACTGGACAGAATTTTTATGCGGGAGACCATTGCACTGCTGTGGCTGTACGGTATTGTGTGCTGATCGAAACATGAGCCGTCCATCCTATATCGTACCTTTACCCTGCCCAAGCCCTTGTCTGATTCTATGTGAATATCTGATACCCCCTTACTATATGCTTCGACAATAATCTGGTCTACAAACCTAACAATCGCATTTGTGTTTTCATTGACCTCTGATTCTTCTTCCTCTTCATCTTCAGGAACAACATTTAGTTCCGACATGAGGTCCGAAGTTTCAAAGGTAGGCAAGGCTTTATCTTCCTTCCTGCTTTCCGCACCTTTTTCCAGTAAGTCTATAAACTGTAATATATCTTCTTTTAGCGCGACGCAGAACTTAAATTTTTTACCAGGAGGCAACAGGCCCGGGATCTCGCTCGTTTTTATATGTTTGGGATCATCAATTGCAATTACATAATCTCCATGTTCAAAGCCGATCGGGGCCCAAAAGGTTTTCCTTAGATATGGGTAAGAGATCTTGAGTCTTTCTTTCTGAATTTCAGATGGTAAAAAGAAGTCGTCGTAGTATTCAACAAACTTGCAGCCGTAAAATAAAGCCAGTGCTTCACCAATTTCTTTTCTGGGAACGCCCTTTGCAAGCAGTACAGTGGCAATATCCTTCCCTTCACGCCTCGCCTCAGCAGCAGCCACGTCCAGGTCCTGTTCAGAACAGATATTTTTTATCACGAGATAACCAAAGCGGTTTTTCAGCATCCGCTCGATTTGATTGCGGAAGGCAATGGCGAGCTTTGAGGCTATTTTTTCAACAGATTTTTTTTCTTCTTCTGTAAAAATGTCACCTGTCCGCTTATTGATAAGCTGAATAACTCCCATCAACTCGTCCTTAAAAAGCATGGGAGTTACCAATACCTGCTTGGTACGGTAACCACTTTTCTGGTCAAAACTGCGGTTAAAGCTCAGGCTGGGATCAATCTTTTTCAGTTCCTCTTCATTGTATGCATCTTTGATATTAGCCGTCTTTTTAGTTGAAGCAGCATAACCGGATAAGCTCTCCGGAGATATGGGAACACGTATCTCTTTTACTCCGTCACCTGTAAAAAAGCGTGAATAAATCTCGTTTGCCGCTGAATCAACAGCATACAGGGTAAGCCGGTCCGCATTCACCAAACCAAGGATCCGGTCTTTGCAGCCAATCATGATTTCATCGAAATTCTTGGCAGCATGGACCATGTCCATCACCGCAGAAATTCTTTCTTCTAACTTTTCTGTATTATTGGTATTGGTCAACATATTAGCAAACCCGTTATTTTTTTCATATCCTGTACCCTGTCAGATCTCTCCTTGCCCGCAAACACTAAATATGAATTTTATATTATAATATTATCCTGCTAAAAAAACATACTGCGGGGTCCCAAAAAAGTAGTGTGAAAGCTCAAATATATGTCTTACCTGCAACCCGGCAGTTGTTGTGAATTAGCTGGTTTTGCTCTTAAGCTCATAATTATTCTATATTATATAAGCAGGTAGAGAATATTATGGATACTAATAAACAAAAAACAATAGACTTAATTTTGTCCTATCTTAATAAATATAGCGACTTCCCGGCTATATCCAATAGCATAACCCTGCTGAATAAATACAAAACAACGGAAGACGCTGCTATTTCCGAATTTGCCAACATAATCCTGAATGACTTTGCATTGACCTCCAAAATACTGAAACTCGTAAACAGCGTGTATTTTGCCAGAATCGGTGAAATAACAACAGTCTCAAGGGCTATAATCCTTCTGGGCCTTGAAAATGTGAAGAACATCGCGCTGACCCTTGTCCTCTTCAATCATTTTCAGAAGCACAGTTCACATGCCGAACTTGCCGATTCAATTATACGGTCACTTTACAGTGCCAGGTTGGCCCAAAAAATATCCGAGACCATGAATCTTGCTGAAAAGGAAGAGGCCTTTATCTGTGCCCTCTTCCATAAATTCGGTAAGATCATAACCACATTCGCCTTGCCGAGAAAGATAGACGACATAAAACACCACGCCAATGTCAGGGACGTCTCCGATGACCTGGCTGCCCTGTCAGTCCTGGGCATATCTTATGAAGAGATCGGAACGACGATTGCCAGGCAATGGAAGCTTCCCAAAAAGATAATCCAGAGCATGCATAAAGTAAGCATCCCCGAGATAGAGAATTTTCCCGGGGGGATTGATAAGCTTGTAAGCATATCCAACTTCTCAAATGAGGTATCAAACATACTGGCAAATGCCTCCGAAAGATCAGATGCAGATAAAAAAATCGCAACCCTCATTGAACAATTCAAGGCCCACTTCGGCAACTCGACCGGAAAGATAAAGCCTCTGATTGATACGTCGCTGGAGGACCTGGTCGAATACCTGAAGATATTTGAACTTGATATAGCAAATGTCTTTTTTGTCAGGCAATTGTTAAAAATCTATCAACCTGAAGAAACAGCAGGGCTTGACGTCGAAGAATTAATCCAGTCGGATGAGTTCGCGTCAGATTCGCTGATAACGATCGATTCGGTTATCGAAGAAAAAAAGAGCGAGACACTCGAGACCATATTCGTTAAAGGGATCCAAGACGTCAATAACTCTATAATGAACAGGATAACCCTTAACGATATAATACGAATTGTTCTTGAGACTATATACAGGGGGATGCGGCTATTGGGAAAATGCAGGGCCTTGTTTTTTATTAAGAATACTCAGCTGCCCAGCATGGATATACGTTTCGGCCTGGGTATTGATGTCGATAAACTGAATGACTGGTTTACGATACCACTGGATAATCAAAAAGACATATTCAACATTTCAATCGCAAAACAAAGCGATCTCATCATTAAAAATATAGAAGCGCCTGACATGAGGAAGCTTATCCCTAAATGGTTCAGAGAAGAGGTATCGCCTGATATTTTTTTAATTTTACTGCCGATTGTCATCAACAAGAAACCCATCGGCATGTTTTATATCGAAGGTGAAAAAAACGATCTGCAGAAAATATCAGGGACCCACCTGGTTTATTTAAAGATACTCCGCGATCAGGCTGTTATGGCCATTAATCAGATACAGGGTTATTAGCTCCCCCCTCGTAAGCTTCTAATGAACAAAAATGAGGACAATGGAACAGGGGAAAAGGTCTTAGGACTTTGCAGGTTGAAAATTGGTGAACCGTGCAGGATTCGAACCTGCGACCCGCTGATTAAGAGTCAGCTGCTCTACCAACTGAGCTAACGGTCCACACCAAATATGCAGCTATTTAGAATACAGGAATCCTTCGGAAATCGTCAAGTTTTACGGGTATTAATTAACCTTCGGACAACAGGAACAAGCATTTGCGCTACGCCGCATGTTACCGGTTTACATACCTCACATCGAGGAAGTGAGTTGAGCAGGAAATACAGGGGTCGTAAGCGCGCACAAGCATCTCAAGGGCAAGTGTAATCTCCTCCTCATTCCTATCGAGGATTTCAGGGACGAGCTTCTTCATGTCGTGTTCGATATTATTGAGGTTCTGGTTGGTAGGTATTATGCAATTCGCGTTAAGTATGGTCCCTTTCCCGTCAAGTTCATAATTATGGAATAGAATTCCGCGTGGCACTTCGACTGCCCCGACCCCGTTTCCTGCCTTTACAGGTACCTTTGACTGTTCGTTCAGTCCTACGACAATTTCTTCATCATAATATATCCCGGTATGCTTTAAATCTTTTACAATAGCTATTGAGTCCTCAAGACAATGTACGACCTCCAGCAACTGGGCAGCGGTATTCAGATAGGGGTTGATGCATTTTGGCTTCATACCTATTGCAACAGCTATCTCCTTTGCCTTTGGATGGAGCTTGTCATAATTCAGATTGAACCTCGCAAGAGAGCCTACTGCATATGAATCACGGCTGAGCTTTGTATGTTTTGCAGAGGAGTGCGGGACAACAAATTCATTGGTGGCTTTCCTATAATCTATTTTGTCCATGCGCACGCCATCTGTAGACCCTATACTGCCCGTAAGGAAGGGGTACTCGTCAGTGTAGTTAACGAGCGCTACATATTCGGTGTCCCTTTCAAATTCAGGGAATTTCAGTTTTGCTGCAAGTTCAACAGTTGCTTCAATATCAGGCAGCATCCCGGTCAGTTTGTTGAGCATATCGTCCAGGTCTGTTTCTTTCGGGAGTTTGGTGAACCCGCCCACTATGGCTGATATCGGATGCACGTGCCGGCCGACCAGGATATCGCAGACATCGTTGCATGTTTTTTTCAGTCTCAATGCCCTCCTGACTACCTTGTTGTGCGTTTCGATAAGGGGGACAAAGCTTTTGACCCCGAGCAGGTCAGGGGCTGCAAGCAGATAAATGTGCAAGATATGACTGTCAAGGGTCTCGAAATGCAGCAGGAGTTTTCTAAGCTTGATGGTCTGTGCGGACGGCACAACACCGAGGGCATCCTCAGCAGCCTGTATGGAGGCAAGAGTATGACCGCAGGAGCATATGCCGCAGATCCTGCTTGTAATGTGCTGGGCCTCAAAGACCGAACGGCCCCTTAATAACCCCTCAAAAAACCTGGGGGCCTCGACAACATCGAGCCTGCAGGTGTCCAGTTTGCCGTCTTTTACATTAACGACAATGTTACCGTGGCCTTCGACCCTCGTCAGGTATTCCACTTTTATGTTTACGTCTTTCTTAGTCATCCTCGTGTCCGCCCTGAACAAGTTCCCTGCATTTGTTGTACATGTTCATTTTATTCAAAATCATCTCCATCTGTATGTTATGACGTGCAAGAACGTCTTTTGCCCCTTTTTCATTAGGGTTGCTGACCATGCCCCTGCATCCGTAGCATATGTTCCCGTTATTTATGCACCATGAATTGCAGCCTGCCCTTGTGACCGGTCCGAGGCAGGTCACGCCCCTGTCATACATGCAGACATTCTCATTCAGTTTGCATTGCACACAAACAGCATAATCAGGCACATAGTAGGGGATGCCCTGCAGGACAGCCTTCAGGACTTCTATGAACTCAGGGGGATAGACAGGACAACCATTCACAAAATAATCGACATTTACGACCTGGTAAATCGCCCTGGTTTTTTCAGCAGGGAAGAACCGGTAATCAGCGTTATAGACATACTTCCCTATTTCATCCAGTTCGAATTCATTCTTCATTCCGTTTACGCCGCCTATTGTGGCGCATGAGCCGTATGCTATAAGGACTTTTGACCTGTCCCTTATCTGCTGTATCCTTTCAGCAGCGTGCTGGTTGGTTATGCTGCCTTCGACAATAGCAACGTCGAGGGCCTTGTCCCATTTTTCGGACATGACCTCCCTGAATTCGACAACGTCTATCAGGTCCAGAACATCCAAAAGCGTCTCCCCGATATTTGCGACCTGCAGCTGGCAGCCTTCGCAGCACGAAAAATCAAAAAAAGCGACTTTAGGTCTTTTCATATCACAATGCCTCGCTCAGGTTCTTGATCTGCTCATAGCTGAACACAGGACCGTCCTGGCAGCAGTACAGACCCTGTATCTGACATCGGCCGCACTTGCCCATCCCGCATTTCATATGGCGTTCAAAAGAGAGCAGTATCTGACGCTCGGGAATATTCTTGGCCAGAAGTTCCTTTATCACAAATTTGTACATAACAGGCGGCCCCACCACTACCGCGAATGTCCGGTCAGGCTCAAGATGTACGCCGGGCAGCAGGGTGGTTATGACCCCGACATGACCGGCCCAGTCAGGGGCAGCGCGGTCAACAGTACACTCGTAATGCACATCCATGCGTTTGTTCCACTGGTCGATCTCATCAACAAAAACCATATCCTGAGGACTCTTGCAGCCCAAAAGTATGTGGGTCTTGCCAAAATCGCGGCGGTTGTCAAAAACATAATTAAAAAGAGACCTGAGCGGGGCCATGCCGAGCCCGCCGGCGACCATCAGCAGGTCATTGCCTTCCAATATCCTTATAGGGAACCCTTTACCGTATGGCCCCCTGATTCCAAGTTCATCGCCTGCCTCCAGTAAGTGCATTGCATTAGACACCTTGCCAACCGCCCTTACGCATAGTTCAAACGAAGCACTGCGGGTGGTGGGTGAAGAACATACTGATATGGGGATTTCTCCCACACCCAATAAGGAAGCCATAACGAACTGGCCCGGTTCGTGGTCAAGCCTGTCTCCGGTATCGAGCGCTATTTCGAACAGCTTTTCGTGTTTTGTCAGGACCTTGGTACGCTGGACCCTGGCTTTTTTAATTTTATAGTTGGAATCTTTTATAACCAGCTTTTCCATACCTTGATGTCACACTCCCTGATCAGCGCATTGAGGGTCTCTTTGAGCTTTATTCCTGCCATACATGTCCTGCTGCACCTGCCACAGCCAGTGCAGAAAAACCTCGAAAACTTATTGACCGGGTATCTGAACTTACGGTAATACCGGTGCCTCTGGCGAGCGGCACGGGATTTCCTGAAATTCTCTCCGCCTGCCACCTTTGCGAATGGTTCAAGCTGGCACGAATCCCATCTTCTAAAACGTCTTCCTGACTTGAGATCGAGGTCCATCTCGTCCACAATATCAAAGCAGTAACATGTGGGGCAGACAGCCGTGCAGTTGCCGCAGGCAAGGCATCTTTCTTCAAGGTCTTTCCAGACACTGCTTTCAAACGACCTGTCGAATAATTTTGGGATATTTCTCTGTTCGATTGCGACTTCATTTTTAAATATCGTCCTCTTCTTTTCCCTCAGGGTTTCCAGTTCCATCAAATGTGACTTCTCAGCCCCTTCAAAGAATTTAGTCTCTTCTACAATTTCGTCTCCGATCTGGGTATTGATATGTGCTATAAAATAGTCTCCAAGGTCCGTAAAAAAGAGGTCATACCCTCCGCTCGGCACATTTGAATTCACCAGCCCGCAGCTTGCATGCTCATCGCAGTATTCGTTACACTCCAGGCCAATAATGCTTATTTTCTTTTTGCGCATCAGGTAGTTGTAATCCCTGGGACGCTCTGAGAAAACCATATTCAGGCATTGGATGCCCGCAAGGTCGCATGTATGCAGGCCGAATAGAACAATCTTTTCGTACTCCACAACAGGTCTGGCGTCGAGACCCTTTCCGATATTGTATTCGAGCAGCGTTTCCTGCTGGGGCATAAAATATTTTTTGGGGGGCAAGATAGTGGGTATATATTTAAGCGAAATTTTTTCCGCAGAGGTCACTTCTTCAAAGGCAAAATTATTATGGCCCTTTGATACCGGGGCCGCAACTTTATGCATCTTAGACAGCCTGGATATAAAACTGCCAAAGTCCTCTTTTTTCAGGACCGCGTACTGCCCATCTTTCATTTTCCCTCTTTTGAGTCCTTTCGGAATTCTCTAATTATCGTCCGGATTAAACGCATTGTCAACAAAAAAAAGCAGGGTGAAGGCCTTGGCCTTCACCCTGCTCATTTGTTTAGCTTTTAACTTTTTATTTTACTTTAACAGCAGCCTCAACTCCTTCACTGACCTCTTTAGGAGCGGTTATCGCCTCTGCTGCATAACCAAAGGCTGTTCCTACGATTGATCCAAGAACTATGCTTACAGATGCTACACATACTATTCCAAGAAGTATCCCAACTGCAACTACCATCCTCACAATTACCGTAGGCTCAAGTGATCCGCCCATCAGGTGCTTCATTACTACCAATGAACCGTAGCTGCCAAAGTAAAACCCTGGAATTGTTCCGAAGATCAAAAAGGCCAACCCGCCAAGTACTGCCCCTATCTTTGTCCCTACCCTTACCATCTCTTTTCTTGCTTTCATCTTAATCCTCCTTTGTTTCCTGTTTTATTTTTTATTTTATTATTACTGCTTTGTCACTTTCTGTGTTGCCTCAACTCCTGCTGTATGGCCCTCTCTCACTGTGTCAACTACATGTCCTGCAAGCCAGCCCAATATTGATGCGCTCACTACAAACACCATGCCTGCTACGCAGATCCCTAATACCATTGATGCCCCTACTATCATCCTTGGAAGTAATGCCGTGCTCAAGGGTGTGCCGAACAGGCTGCTTGCTATGTTGATCCCTATCACTCCGCCTATGAATGAGCCGGGAAGCAATCCCATTATAGCAAAAAGAACTAATCCAATTCCTGCCCCTATGTAAAGTCCCTTTTTTGCCATTTTATTCGTTTTCATCTTCGTTCTCCTTTGTTCGTTCTTGCCATATATAAAGCAGGTTCTATGCCAATTGCAATGCCATTGTTTTTAAAAGATTTTAGACTAAAACGCTTTTGCATAATTGCAAAAAAGGGGTTTTTAGCTGCAAAAATGCAAAAAAGAGGGGATGTTTGAGTTATTATTAAAACCATCTCTTAGAAACTAATTTTTTCCCGCACATTTTACATAACGGTTTTGCTATCAGGCCGCTTTCACCAATACACTTTCCGCAAAAATCGCCGTGTACAGGACATCTATACCAGTTTATCGTGCTATCGTAACCGCCCTTGAGATTGGCCTTTTCGTTATCCATTTCTGTTTTTCCGCATACCCTGCACTCTTTCATACTGTATCCTTATTACCACTATTGATGATGTCCATTATCCCTTTGGCCTCAAGCTCTCCCTGGGTCCCGTTCTTCATGTTCTTCCATTGAATTTTGCCTGCTTTCAGCTCATTCTCCCCGATTATAAATGCGAACTCCGCTCCAATCCTGTCCGCCCTTCTCAACTGGCTTTTCAGGGATGCTCCGCCATAGTTCGGCTCAACCCAAATACCATTTGACCTCAGGTCTTTGGCAATCATGAAGCCTTCCATTTCTGCTTCTTTCCCGAGTGTGGCGATAAATACTCGCGGCGAGGGCACTTTCTCTTCAGAAAGTTCTTTTATCAGCGCTACAAGTCTTTCCATGCCGATTGCAAACCCAATGGCAGGTGTCGCAGGCCCGCCGAATTCTTCAACCAGCCTGTCATATCTGCCCCCCGCTGCAACCGCTTTTTGTGATCCCAGATGCTCGCTGGTCACTTCAAAGGTCGTCCCGGTGTAATAATCAAGCCCTCTCACAAGGTTTGGATTAAGGGTGTAAGGAATTTTCATGGCCTGCAGCAATGAGAGCAGGTCATGAAAATGGGTCTTGCATTCATCGCAAAGATACTCTGTAACAATAGGAGCGCCTTTTCTCAATTCAATGCATTTCTCCACCTTACAGTCCAGGATCCTCAGAGGATTTGTATGATACCTCCTCTGGCAGTCTGTGCAGAAACCTTCGAGCCTGTCGCTGAAAAGGCTGAGGAGGGCATCCTTGTAGTCCGGTCTGCATTTTTCGCAGCCTATGGAGTTTATCTCAAAGTTGACCTCTTTTAGTCCGATTCCATCAAGGAACCCATACAGCATTGCGATAACCTCGGTATCAAGGGACGGCTGGGGAACACCAAACGCCTCGGCCCCTATCTGGTAAAACTGCCTGAACCTGCCTTTCTGCGGTCTTTCATACCTGAACATGGGGCCTGTGTAAAAGAATTTTTGAGGGGCCGGAAGCTCATATAATTTGTGCTCGATAAAACAGCGGACAGCAGGGGCAGTACCTTCAGGTCTCATGGTGATGCTGCGGCCTGCCTTGTCAGGGAATGTGTACATCTCTTTTTCGACTATGTCCGTGTTTTCACCAATGCTCCTGCGGAATATGTCGGTAGATTCGATTATAGGCAGCCTTATCTCCTGGAACCCGTAAATCTGAAACATTTTTTTTGCATAGGATTCAATTTTCTGCCATACATAAATGTCCGGTGGCAGTATGTCCTCTATGCCCTTGAGGGCGTTATACATCTCCTGAACCTTCTCCTTCCCTCTCCTTGTCGAATTCGAGCATTTTAAGGTGGCTGTCAATAAGCCTCCTTATCTCTTCCTTGAAGTGACGCCTGATACCTTTCAGGTCAACGATGTCTTCATGGATCTTTACCACCTTTTCCTGTGATTCCTTGATCATGATGTCAGCCTTCAACTCAGCTTCTCTTAAAATAAGCTCAGCCTCTTTTCTTGAATTGGTCTTATAGTCTTCAACCATCTGCTGCGCGGTCATGAGGGTCTCACGGAGTGTTGTCTCCATCTTCCTGTATTCCTGCAATTGTTCGTCAGACCTGCCGAGCTGTTCTTTCAGGGACGAATTTTCCCGCATGAGTTCTTCGATCTCTTCTCTTATCAGTTCGAGGAAAGAATAGACCTCATCAACATCAAAGCCCCTGAACCTCATCGGGAACTGCTTTTGCTGGATATCAAGCGGTGTGATTCTCATACTATAAGACCTCCTTTTATTTTATAGCCGAGCTCCATCAGGGAGACCAGCAAAAATCTCTGAATAAACATAATAGCAAGAATTACAACAATAGGTGAAATATCTATTGGCCCCAGCCTGTAGCCGATAAGCCTCCTGATGGGGCGAAACACAGGCTCTGTCACAGAGTGAAGGAAGCGCACAATCGGGTTGTAAGGGTCAGGGTTTACCCAGCTTAACAAGGCCGATATAATCACAATCCACTGGTATATATCAAGGACCATATCAAGGATTTTCGCAATTGCCAAAATAAAATTGCCAAGAATAAACATTACTTGTCCCTCCTGCTCATCTGTTTTTGCCCAATTCCTCAGCCCTGTCCCGGGCCGCAAACAGGGCATCCATTACTATATCATTAAATCCTTTTTCTTGAAATGTTTTCAAGCCAGCAGCAGTCGTTCCACCCGGTGATGTCACCATTTCCCTGAGTTTTTCAGGGGACATGCCTGTATCAAGGAGCCTTGCAGTCCCAAGGAGTGTTTGCACTGCCAGTTCTGAGGCATGGCCTTTGTTGATCCCCATCTTCACCCCAGCCTCTGTCATCGCCTCGACAAACAGGGCCACGAATGCAGGGCCGCTGCCTGAAAGGGCAGTGACTGCGTTCATTAATTTTTCGGGCATAGTGATGACCCTGCCGACAGACATTAATATCTCCCTTACAATAGAGATGTCCTTATCATTAAAACACTCGCACAGGGACATGACAGACATGCCCTCCTGTATAAGCGCCGGCGTATTCGGCATGACCCTTATGAGCTTTTTTGTATTTAGCTTTGACTGAAGAAACGAGAGTTTAATCCCGGCAGCGATTGAAACTACGGTCTTTTCATCTGTTACATCCGCTGAGATTTCATCGAGTACCACTGCCATATTCTGAGGCTTGATAGCCAGTATGATTATGCCGCATGACGAAACCACTTCCTTGTTGGAAGCCGTAGTTGTTATGCTGTATGTCTTCTCAAGATATTGCCTTCTTTCTTCCCTCGGCTCAGATACTATTATATCCTTCATACCCTGGGAGGTCATCCCTTTTATTAAAGCCTCCGCCATGTTCCCGCCGCCTATAAAACCAGTCATTATATATTTCCTCCGCAGCCTTTATTACCCCCCCAATATTCCAGAGGGGTCTTTATCAAGTTCCTTGCAACCTGTTTCTTGTCGCAGTAAAATGTCACAGCATGTCACAGTAGAGTGTCACAGTAAGACGTAGTGCTTCGTCGGGTCAGTCGGACTCTTAGCAACGATATTAATTATACCTTTTTCAATCAAATCTCCTAAATCTCTTGGGGCTGTCCGGCGTATGCAGGAAGCCATAGACTGAGCGCAATCAGTCAGGCGCATTTTCCCGTCAGGAGCTTGCATTTTCAACTGTCCGATTTTTTCGGACACTTCAACATAAACCTCTGAAATTAGCTTGCTTTTCAGGTCGTTCCAGTATTTTCGAGGCCTGTCGCCTCCAACCAAAAACTCGATAACATCAATGATTGAAAACCACCATTCCCCTTCGTGGAATAGCTTTCTGATATGTTTTACTTCAAAAACAGCGAGTTTGTTGTTTTCACTGTTATCCATATATTTTCATCCCCAACAGGTTTAATCCATTAATCAATTCATAGAAAATGCAAAACCGTTTAAAATTGTATAGTTCTTTTTTCTATGCATAGCCACTATTCTACAACCACCACGCCCTTGCAGCGCAGGACGTTTGAACCCTTAATTTATGCGTCTTTATTACCTATGTGGTACCTTTGTCTCTTAGTTCTTGGTCATACAAATCCATTTCTTTTTCCCACTTATCCCGTTGAGCAATAGCTTTTTCTTTAGCACCTTCTTCGCCCCATCTATTGATGGAAAAACTCGTCGATTTTTTTACGCCTGGCCTCGGGGAACCGTGTGCAATCCAAACATCATACGTCCAGACTTTTCCATTTCTTTTTGTTGCATTTTTTGCTCGTCTAACACCCACTTTGCTAGATTTGTTCCTAACGGAAAGCCTAGAAGCATTTTCCTTTCTAGTGTAAGGTATCAAAATCTTATTAAGTTCAGATAGCTGCTCCTTTGCTGCTTCAAAAGCGTCCTTTATCCCACCATAGATATAATCGCCAAAAAATTCATTATGATTCCTGCCTCGTCGTCTGAGTCGAATTTCCCATCCATGTGTACTTGTGCCTTTTACGTCAATTCTAGTGATACCAGTTATCTTTGGGAAGTTGTTTGTGATAAATGGGTTAATATCACTGTACCGAATTATGCTATTGAGGTCAGAAGATGATAAAGGACATCCCTCCAAGTTCCTCTTTGGTTTGATTTTATACTTCTTTGCTGGCGTCTTTTGAATTTGCTTGCCAGGGACGTCAACCTTTATTTTGGCACGTTGATGCCTTACCCTTTCTTTTGGAATAATTGCTAAGTCCTTACCCCACCTGAGCAATGTTTTTAGCCGCCACTTTAAAGTTTCTTCAGTATATCTTCCATCCATTATTTTCTCGAAAGGTGGTCTTACAGGTTCGCCTTGCTTGACCGTGTGCCAAATTGGTTGTAATGGTTGAACGTCAAGCGCTTCTCTAAGCAATTTCCGGAATTCTTCAGGAGAGACTCTGACTGCTTGCTCACCAGTCAGCCATCCTCCAAGACGCAAGTCAGATATTGCTTCACGGTCAGCTATTTGTGATATTGGCGTCCCACTTTGGATGGCTTGCAAGGCACTCTCAACCCGATTAATGTTTAAGCTCGATGGCAAGAAAAAATCCAACTGTTGCCTTGATTGTCTTCGCCCATCAGAATTCAAGATGCCTAAATTACCAAGACTCTCAATTATTGAGCTTCTTGACTCCGTGGGTTGTATTAAAATTCCCTTGTCGGTTTCAGTTAAGAGTTTGGTCTCTGACAACCATGCTTGAAAAACTAAGGCATAAGTTTTCCATGTTTTATTTGATGCCTCAATAAACGGAAATTGTTTTTGGAGGTATTTAGACATTTCTTTTACAGAAAACTCATCACCGTGTGTTACTGCATCAATGATACGTGAAACAATTTCATTTTTAAGGAGCTGTCGTCGGATATATTCCCCTAAATGTCCGCGATTATAAATGTCCCTTACAGATTGCGGGATTTCCCATCCATCTCGTCCGGTCGTGATTAGATTGAAATTTCGCAATTCACGCAGAATATTTAAAGCATATCCGTGAGAATGACCTTGTGATTCTTCAATATCTTCAACTGAAAAATCTTTCATGTCTATGAGAGAATGAAAAACTGCGAGGACGGCACTAGGCGAAGTTCTGTAGACATTAATCTGGCGAAACTCAGGCAGTTTTTGATAAACGAGATAATCTTTAAAAACATCGTTATAGGTGTCATACGTAAGACCCGTAAGCCTTATTAATCGTGAAGTTGTTAATTTGTCCAATATTTTTGGTAGTAGTGGATCCTCATCAAATTGCCTGTGTATTTGATTAAAGTCTGCAGGAAGCAATCTGGCGATTCGAGAAAGATAGTCTCTCTCTATTTCATCGAGTTCTTCAAGCTCTTCATTAAATAAATCATCAAGCCGCAAACCTGCTGATATTAATTCGCTTTGGGCAACGCCTTTGCTGACTAATTTTTTCAGGTGAGCCATAGTTCTTTTCAGTAACCAAGGGAATCCCTGCGCAAAACCAAGTACGTAGGATTGGACTTCTCTTGATATCGGCTTTGATGATGTTTCACTGATTTTGTTCATAAGTGTTATAGCTTCTTCAACCAAGAAATCTGGCAATTCAAAAGACTTTGAAGACTGATTTATTTTTTCGAGAGAGATTTTTGAATTATCAAAAGTTGTTAATTGATCATTTTTGCGTGCAAAGACAATGAAGGTTTTATTTTTATTTCGAGAGAAAATATCAACAATATTTTCGTAAGCCTCAAAAATCTCAGGCATATGGAATGTTGATTCAAATTGATCAACCAAAAACAATTTCAATGCACCATTATTGTTCTCAATCAACTCTCTGAGCTGGTTTTCAATATCTCTGAAATCTTGTGCTAAATAGTCCGACCTTGTGAAACGTTGCATTACTGAAAAAACATCAAGTGTTGATTTAACGTCACGCGCATCGTGTAATTCTGTAATTGCTCCAGAGTCTGATTTTATCTTTTCAATAAACGCCAAAACAGAACTTTTCCCAACACCTGAACGACTTTTAACTTGTAAAATATTTACACCCTCATCCTCGTCGATATACTCAAATATCCGTTCTATAAACTTTCCTCTTCCAATAAAGACATTCGGGCTCGCTGGAAGTCTGTAATCTGACCAATCAGCGCCTAAAGATAACCCCTTCGGAATGTTTCTCTCCTTTTCTCGATAAACTATATTTGGCTTTTGGGGATTTAAAATTAGTTGTAAAGGTTGCAGAGACGTATCCGATGCAGCCAATGCTTGCAGAAACTGCACATCATCAATTTGATTGCATTTAAGGTCAAAAACAGAAAAATATGCTGGAGTCATTGAATTATGAGACCGTGCTATATGAACTAAAAATAAATCGTTATCTGTTGTAAGAATTTTACGAGTAACCGATGTATATCCTTGTTGCTTCAAAATGTTTGCTAATATTTCGAAAGCTGGGCATTTCAATGCTTCTTCAATAGATTTAAATAGTCCCTTCCCGGTTATGCTTGTAATACCATAAGATTTAACCTTGGAATAGTAATCATCAGCTTCTGGAGTAAGAGGTGCTGTTGATAAAAAAAGGCCATGTACCTTTTTTTCATGCAATCCTAATGGTAAAAGTTTTCCCACAAAAGCAGAGAATTCTTTTGCAGGAATAGATTTTTCCAAAGCCTTTGCTTCACCGATGACATGCTGATTTGTTGTTACATTGACCCCTTCAATGTCGTATTCAAGGCTATTTTTCTTTTTTCGTAATTCGACGCTAAAGCCAGATGCTTGCAAGTATTTACTTAAAAGAACTTCAAACAATACTCCTTTATAGAAGTTTTTATTTTCCTCGTTTTGCTTGCTGTGATAAAAAAGAAACACTCTATAATTCCTTCAGAATCTTATTAGAATTCGACGACTGGTGCAATATCATGTATTTTTTATTCCGCATCTGCTCAGCCTGCCGTTATTAAGGCTGGCGTTATATAGACGCGGCAAGTTTCAGTTTCGTTTAGTCTTGGCATATTTTTATTCGCTTATTATACGGTGTTTTATAGAAAAAAGCTTAAGGATCAGCATGTGTTTATACTACCTTGTCTGTTTAATTGGAGGTATTAGGTAGACGCGACAAATGGCGGTGACAGGTTTTGCATTTTTGCATTTCATCTTGGCTTGTCTTCTTTTTTTGATAAAAGATTCCGCATGAGGTGCATGGCCGCCTTATCCGCGACCCCTTCCTTTTTTGATGGAGTCAAGAAACTCCCTTGCAGTCATGACCCTGACTGCTTCCCTGACCTCCTCGGTAGAAAAATGGGCATCGCCGGTGAGGAAATAATCAGGGCTTGTTGAAAGTACTGCGGCAAGGATAGGGACATCCTTCTTATGGGTTATCAATCGATCTGCATCCGGAAGCAACCGGCGGTACGACGCGCGTTTAAGGATCGTGATATCGCTGACTGCGCGATTGACTTCGAGCATCGCAATTTCCAGGGTCCGGTCTTTCAGGTACTTCAGCTTCTTGTGTACTACTTTGTGGAGCTCTTCAATAACATCTTCACATGTGATAAGGTCCGTCTCCACCAGATCAAGAATTTTAGACTCGTTTCCTTCAAAGAATATGCCGGAAAGAAGGATATTGGTATCGAGGAAGATGCGGTATCTCATTTGCGAAGCGCCGCAAGCTCCTTCAGCATGTCCGCTTCACTAATCCCTTCTTTTTTAATCAGCCATTTGAGAAATGTCCTGCTTTTCCCGGCGTAGGCTTTTTTAAGCGCTGAGTTTATCGCCTCTGAGGCGTTGGAAAAGATCCCAAGCTTCACCTCTTCAGCAATGTTCTTGTAAATTTTTTCTGGCACTTCAGCCGTTATTTTAGGCATGTCTACCTCCTGCAATGTGTTTAAAATATAGTATACCATTCTGTTTCATCAGACAGTGGCTGCAAAATCATACTTAAAGATCAAAATCTATTTATCCTGCCCACCTGCACTTCTATCAAGCCCTTTCCCCGAATATCGCGCTGCCTATTCGTACCATTGTGGCCCCTTCTTCAATGGCCACCTCAAAGTCATTTGACATGCCCATTGAAAGCTCGGGCAATTTGAACCCTGCTTTCTCCATATTGTCCCTTATTCCCCTCAATCTCCTGAAGTAAGGCCTTGTTTGTTGTGGGTCATCGAAAAAAGGGGGTATGGTCATCAGGCCTTCGAGTTTAAGATTGCCCAGGCCCGTCACTCTGTCAAGGAGAGGCCGCAGTTCATTTTCATGAACGCCATGCTTTGATTCCTCTTCTGACAGCTTGACCTGTACGAGCACTCTCTGTACCTTGCCTGCTTTCTCAGCCAGCCTGTTAAGCTCGCCTGCAAGGTCAATAGAATCAACTGTTTGAATCATATCGAACAGCCTGACCGCGTATTTCGCCTTGTTCTTTTGAAGATGCCCTATCAAATGCCATTCAATGCTATTCGCAATTCGTAATTCCTCATTCGTAATTTTCTTCTCTGCTTCCTGGATGCGGTTTTCTCCGAACATTCTAAGTCCCACATTTACAGCCTCTTTGATCATTTCAACGCTGACTGTCTTGGTGACAGCAATGATTTTTATATCGCCGGGGTTTCTCCCTGCACGCATTGCAGCATGGCTTGCTTTTTTGAATATTTTCGAAGTGTTTTCAAGAAGCATCGCTGTTTATAGTAGTCCCAAATTCAAATAATTTCAAGCCATATGTTATCATAAAAACATGCTTAAAAAACCCTCTTTTGCCTTCTCCCTTAACGTAAAGCTTGTCCTCATGATGCTGTTTTTGAGTTTTATGCTTATCTCCATACTCCTGTTTTTTTATTCACAGTCTGAAAAGACCCTTTTCAAGGAACTTGAAAGGCAAACTATTGAACTGACAAAGGCCATTCAAATAGGCGTTGAAGAGGTCACAGGCACCGGGGCCACCGACGAAGCCAGACTATCCAAATATCTCAATGAACTGAACACCAAGGGGATAAAGGAGATTTCCATTATCAGCAATGCGGATGAAATAGTGGCGAGCACAAATCCCTCGAAGATAGGTCAGCCGCTGACCCATAAAAGAAAGGAGCTTATAATCAAGGCTGAACTGGGTGACCCTGTTTCAGACGAAGGCAGGACGTATAACGTCATCCTTCCTGTTGTCGCGGGAGACACGCAGTATGGATATATACACCTGAAGATAAATAAGGATGATTTTTCCGATCTCCTGAAGGCAAATGCGATAAAGAGGATCCTGGCCACGCTTTTCGTTTTCGGGATCGGCGCTGTCATGACCATGGTCCTCGCAAAACGTTATACACACCCTATACAGAATGTTGTCAAGGCTGCGAGGAGGGTCGCTGCCGGAGACCTTAACCAGAATATACCTGTGCAGAGCAGGGACGAGATAGGCCAACTGTCTGAGAGCTTTAATTTTATGGTGCAGAAACTGAGGGAAAACCGCACACTTGAGGAAAAACTGAGAGAGGCTGAACATCTGTCAGGACTGGGGCAGCTTTCAAGGAACATGGCCCATGAAATAAGAAACCCGCTGAATTTTATAAATCTCAGCATTGACCACATGGGAGAAAAGTACAAGCCGGAAGGCCCCGAGAAACAGGAGAAATTCAACAACCTAATAGGCGGTATGAAACTTGAAATACAGAGGCTCAACAAGCTTGTCAATGATTACCTTGATTACAGCAAACCAATGAAGCTCCATATCAGCAAAGTGAAGATAGATGACCTTATTGAAGATGTGCTTGCGCTTATATGGGCAAAGGCTGAGGCTGACGGAATCAAGATCACCAAGGAGTATTCCTTTTCGCAGGAGCTTGACCTGGATCCTGACCTTTTTAAGTCATGCCTGCTCAATATTATTGCTAATGCCTTTCATTCCATGGAAGATAAACCAGGGGGGATTTTGAGCATAAAGACATCGGTGTTTGACAATGAGTTTGTACTGTCAGTAAAAGATAACGGACAGGGGGTGTCCGGGCAGAACCTTTTAAAGATATTTGAACCGTTCTTCTCGACTAAACAGAATGGCCTTGGTCTTGGCCTGCCCATGACAAGAAGGGTCATGGAAGAGCACAGGGGAAGGGTTGAATTTAACAGCGTTGAGGGCAAGGGCAGTGAGGTAAGATTGGTCCTTCCGATAAACAGAAGCTTTGGTCTTTAGCTGGATATTTACACTTTATATATGAGGGGATATGGCAGTAATTATTGTAATTGACGATGAGCAGCGCCAGAGGGACATACTTAAGACAATCCTTGAGGATGAGGGATATGAAGCGCATACAGCGTCTTCTGCTGAAGAGGGGCTGGAGCTGATCAACGCCCTTCACCCTGACGTTGTGATCACAGACCTGAAAATGGGCGGTATCAGCGGCGTGCAGCTTCTGGACTCCCTGCCTGAAGGATCTGCGAGACCTGCTGTTATCATAATGACCGCCTATGGGACCATAGCATCCGCAGTAGAGGCCATGAAAAAAGGCGCTCTCGACTATCTCACAAAGCCACTTGAAAAGGACGTTATAGTCTTCACTGTAAGAAAGGCTGTAGAGCGCGTGAATCTTTTCAGAGAAAATGTCAGGTTGAAGGACGCACTATTCGGGAAGTTCAGGATGGAAGGGATTATCGGCGGCTCCAAAAAAATGAAAGAAGTCATCGATGTGGCCAAAAAAGTAACACCGACCTCTGTCACCATACTGATATATGGAGAAAGCGGGACAGGCAAGGAACTTATTGCCAGGGCAATCCATTACAACAGCCCGAGAAATACAGGCCCTTTTACTACAATTAACTGTGCCGCAATTCCAGACAACCTGATAGAGAGCGAACTCTTCGGGTATGAACCCGGCGCTTTCACAGGGGCGACCCACAGGAAAATCGGCCTGTTTGAATCATCAGACAAGGGGACCCTGTTCCTTGATGAAATCGGAGACCTGCCGGCTCTCACCCAGACAAAGATATTAAGGGCTTTACAGGACAAGGAGATCAGGAGGCTCGGAGGAAAAGATAATATCAAGGTTGATGTCAGGATAATAGCAGCTACCAATAAGGACCTCGAAAAAGAGGTCGCAACCGCAAAATTCAGGGAAGACCTTTATTACAGGCTGAAGGTAATAACCGTTGAATTGCCTCCGCTCAGGGAAAGGAAAGAAGACATCCCGGCCCTCGTCACTTTTTTCCTTGATAAGTATAATAAGGAATTCGGCAAGAGGGTGAAGGAGATAGGCGACAGCGCCATGAAGGCGCTCCTGGATTATCACTGGCCCGGTAACATCAGGCAACTGGAGTCAGTCACGGAAAGGGCGGTATTGATGTGCGACACGGATGTAATAGGGATGAATGATATCAGGGGCGAATTAAAACTATCCACAAGCGGCGGCATTCTGGACATCGAGATACCCGATGATGGAATAAATTTTGAAGACCTCGAAAAAGAGCTTATAAAAAAAGCGATGCTCAAGTCGAATAATGTTGCTGCAAAAGCAGCGAGGCTGCTGGGCATGAGTTATAAGACCCTCTGGTACAGGCTCGAAAAATTTGGGCTCAACCCGATCTCCTCAAAAGAGGAAATATCTCCTGAAAAGAGGAGTTAGGAACAAAGGCTATAGCAATAATTAAATATAAGCATAATCTTCAACTTAATGAATAACGCCTTCTTACGCCACTCACAAGTCCCTCATGATAATTATTTACCCCTGTATCTTGATCTGGCACACAAGTTGCAATCTCTAAGATTGCCAAAAAATAGGGAACAAAAAAGGAGGTGATTTCACGATGAAGAAGGTATTAGCGTTGATCGTAGCAGTTCTTTTTGCATTCGCAATGACAACAGTAGCTTTCGCAGCTGACAAGGCAGCAGCTCCTAAGGCTGACGCAAAGGCTGAGGTAAAGGCTGACGCAAAGGCTGATGCAAAGGCTGACGTAAAGGCTGATGATAAGGCAGACAAGAAGGCAAAGAAGAAGGCAAAGAAGGCAAAGAAGGCAAAGAAGGCAGATGAGAAGGCAGAAGAGAAGCCAGCAGATGCTAAGAAATAATTTGTAAAATACAGGGCAGGTATTAATAATATCTGCCCTGTTTTTTATTTGACAACTGATTAGGGGGTAAAGTGAAAAAGATATTATTCGTTATTCTCTCAATCCTCCTTGTTTTTTCGATTGGAATTGCCGGTGCACAGGACAAGGAAAAAGAAAAGCCAAGGGTCATTCAGAGAACAGGAGAGGTAGTTGCTATAGATATTGCAGCCAGATCCATGACTGTGAAGTCTTTAAGATACAAAGAAGACATCGTTGTTACAATTAATGAAAATACATTTGTAAAAATGAATAGAGAAAAGAAGTCACTGGCAGATGTAAAGGTCGGGGATATAGTGACAGTCTGGTTTTTTGAAAAAGACAAGTCCGCCAAGAGTATAGACATAAAGCCGCCAAAGGCCGAGCAAAAGGCTCCGGAATCAGCAAAGCCTTCTCCCAAAAAATAAAGTCTCCTGAACGATGTGGGGACAGGACAACTGCAGCTATTCCGATTGGACGCAACAGATATAAAAATGGCAGAATTAAAGCAAGCTTGAATC
>Ga0209211_10004284_pt1 | contig 22389 bp, 25 predicted proteins | sample RifGroA2_FD_183992 | JGI IMG/M metagenome (GOLD analysis project Ga0209211, IMG submission 183992) | Groundwater microbial communities from Rifle, Colorado, USA - Groundwater A2 (SPAdes) (version 2) | ecosystem: Environmental > Aquatic > Deep subsurface > Groundwater | place: Rifle, Colorado...
GGCAACAGACTACCTCTCCGAAAAATACCCGTCGGCACATTTGTCTACAATGTGGAATTAAAGCCCAATGGCGGAGCAAAGCTCGGCAGATCAGCGGGCAATTACGCTGAAGTCGTGGCGCAGGATGCCGGACACACGGATTTGAAACTTCCGTCTTCGGAAGTCAGGAAAGTGCTGGACACTTGCTGGGCATCAGTCGGAGAAGTTTCCAATGACGAAAACAGATTGGTCAATATCGGCAAGGCCGGACGAAGCCGATGGCTTGGAATCAGACCTACGGTGAGAGGAACAGCTATGAATGCCGTTGACCACCCATACGGAGGAGGAGAAGGCAGGCAAGGAAGAGGAACCAGAAGAGCCAAAACCCGCTGGGGCAAGCCCGTCGGCAAAGGCCAGAAGTCCAGATACCCTAAGAAATATTCAAATTATCTTATCGTTTCCAGAAGAAAGGTGGGGAAGAAGAGGGAGTAAAATAGTGGAAAGTTTATAAAGTTATAAAGTCCATAAAGCCAGAAGCAGAGTAAGATTAAATTCAATTTCTGAATTTATCTTTACTTTAAAAACTTGATGAACTTTTAACTTTTCCTCCGAAGGAGGATCCTCTTTCGGAGGAATAACTAGCGCGCTTCGCGCGCATTGACTTTGTTTCGCATTTTGGTAGTATGTTTAAACAAGCTTGCTCAAAGCTTTTTTAATTGTTGAGTTTCTATATTTTATAAAAAATGGCACGATCGCTTAAAAAAGGCCCATATGTTGACGAAAAACTTCTAAAGAAAATAGAAGGCAGACGCCCTATTGAAACGGGTATCATTAAGACATGGGCGAGAAGAAGCCAGATATCGCCGGAAATGGTGGGATTCACTTTCGGAGTTCATAACGGCAGACAGCACCTTGAGGTGCTCGTCAGCGAGGAAATGGTCGGACACAGGCTGGGCGAATTTTCTCACACCAAGAAATTCTTGAGACATGGAGGAAAGATGCAGAAGGAACTTGACCAAAAGAAGAAAGAAGCGGAAATTACCGCGGCGAAGTCGGCAAAAACCGCAGTTGAAGCTAAAAAATAATCTATGATAACCGCCAAACTCAACAATTACAGGCAATCGCCAAGAAAAGTCAGGCTTATCGCCAATCTTGTCAAAGGCAAGAAAGTGGATGATGCGCTGGATATCTTGAATTTTGCGGGAAAGAGAGCTTCTCTTCCTTTGAAGATTTTGATTGAGTCGGCAATCTCAAACGCCAAGAATAATTTTAATTTGGACAAAGAATCGCTTTTCATAAAAGAATTCAGAGTTGACGGCGGAGCAATTTTATACAGAAGAATGCCGCGCGCGCGCGGCACGGCTTATCCGATAAGGAAAAGGACAAGCCATGTCAGTCTTGAGCTTGAGTCCAGAGAAATTAAAGAGGCTAAATCTTCAAAAAAATTAAAAAAAGTCAAAGGCTCTGAAAAGAAGGAAAAAGCCGCTAACGCAGGCATTAAATAATCGTTATGACACACATAGTCCACCCATTTTCTCACAGATTAGGAATTATAAGAGATTGGAAATCTCGCTGGTTTTCGGTTGACAGAAAATACAGGGAATTTTTGAAAGGAGACATAATGCTCCGCGAATATTTGGAAAAGAAATTAAGAGGCTTTTACGTCGGCTCCATAGAGATTGAAAGAAACGAAAAGTCGTTCAGGCTTATCATAAAGACCGCGAGGCCCGGAATGATGATAGGAAGAAGCGGCGAGGGCGCGGAGAAATTGCGAAACGACATATTGAAATTTATGACTAAGCGCAAATTACCGCTCGGCAAAGATTTCAAAATGGACATTGAAGAAATAAGACAGCCGGAATCAAACGCGGCCGTGGTCGCCGATATGGTTGCCGAAGGCCTTGAAAAGAGAATGCCTTTCAGGAGAGTCATAAAGCAAACCATAGATAAAGTGATGGCAAATCGCGATGTCAAAGGCGTCAAAATTTTCTTGGGAGGAAGGCTTGGCGGGGCCGAAATGGCCAGAAATGAAGAGTTGAAAAAAGGCCGAATCCCGCTTCAGACTTTGCGGGCGGATGTTGATTTTGCCAGAGAAAAAGCCCATATGACTTACGGAGACATTGGCATAAAAGTCTGGATATACAAAGGCGATATTTTTGCAGACAAAGGTCAGAAAAAATAATTTTTTATTTTAAAAAAATGTTATTCCCCAAAAAAGTAAAATACAGGAAATCTCATACGAGACGCGAGCATCCCGACAAGGTCGGCAATGAAACTCGCGGCACTTATGTGGCTTTCGGATCGTTTGGACTCAAAGCGGTTTCAGCCGGCCGAATCAGGGCCAACACCATTGAAGCCGCCAGAAAAGCCATATCTCGCTCCGTGAGCAAAACCGGCAAGATGTGGACGCGCATTTTCCCAGATAAGCCTTATACTCAGAAGCCGGCTGAAGTTAAAATGGGCAAAGGCAAGGGCGATCTTCAAGGCTACGAGGCTATTGTCAGGCCGGGAAGGATAATATTTGAAATTGACGGCGTTGACGAAGCTGTCGCCAGAGAAGCCCTGAGAAAAGGAGGTACCAAGCTTCCGGTAAAAACAAGAGTTGTCAGCCGACATATTTAATCTAGTAAAACCTTGAATTACGAAACGCAAAAATTTACGGTCTGGTTGAGCAAAAACATTTAAAAACAAACAGATTTTGCGACCCGAGGACCTAAATTTTTGTGTTTCGTAATTCATAGTAGTAAAAGATAAGCGATTAACATTGAATTTTAATCTGATTAGTGCTAGATTACGGATTGTTATAAAAAAATGTCAGAATACAAAAATAAAACAGAAAAAGAGATAGTCAAACTTCTAAACGACAAAAGAGAAGCTTTGAAAAATTACCGCTTTGCGATTTCCGGCAGTAAGACGCGCAATGTGAGAGAAGGCCGAAACACCAGAAAAGAAATCGCTCGCCTTATGACGGAGCTGTCGGGCAGATGAAGAGGGTTGTAGGTTTTAGGTAGTAGGTTGTAGGGAAGATTCTGCAACCTAAAACCTAGCACCTATAACCTAGCACCTATAACCTAAAAAATGAAAAAAGACAACGCACAAAAAAATATCGCCGATGTGAAGAAAATAAAAATATTTTCGGGTAAGGTCGTGTCAGACAAGATGAAAGACACGGTTGTCGTTCTTATTGATAGCTATAAAAAACATCCTATGTACGGCAAATATATAAAAAGACAAAAGAGATTCAAAGCGCACGATGCCGGCAATAAGCATAAAATCGGCGAAGTCGTCAGTATTCGGGAGACGAAGCCAATATCAAAAGATAAGCATTTTATGGTGATTTAACTTCTTATGATGTCTGCAAAACGGGCATAATAAATTTAAACAAATTTTATGATTCAACCAAGATCCATAGTGAATATAACAGATAATTCCGGCGGCAAGATCGGCAGGATTTTCAAAGTGCTTGGCAGTTCCAAGAAACGCTACGCGAGGATAGGAGATATTGTTGTTTTGTCCGTTCAGAAAGCTGAGCCAAGGAAAGCCATAAAAAAGAAAGATGTGCTTCAGGCGGTGGTAGTAAGACAGAGAAGTCCGTTTAGGCGAAAAGACGGATCATACATAAGATTTGACGAAAATGCCGTTGTTATCGTGGAAAAAGGAAAACAAGACCCGATTGCCGGAAGGGTGTTCGGACCTATTCCAAGAGAGATGGCGGAATTGGGATACCAGAAAATAGCGTCACTTTCGCCTGAAATAGTTTAATTTCTATTAAAATGAAAATAAAGAAAAACGATAATGTAATAGTGATTGCCGGCAAAGACAAAGGCAAAACAGGGAAAGTTATTAAAGCTTTGCCTGAAAGAGATATGATTGTGATTGCCGGAGTGAATATGAGAAAAAAGCACCAACGGCCGCAGAAAAGCGGACAGAAAGGCCAGATGATTGAGAAGACTTTGCCTATACATGTTTCCAATGCGATGATAATAGACTCGTCAACCGGCAAAAGGTCTCGCATCGGCAAAAAAATGGTCGGCGACAGATATGTCCGCATAAGCAAGAAAAGCGGGAAAGAAATTAGTTAAATACAGGTAGTAGGTTGTAGGTGGTAGGGAGTAGGGAAGACTCAGAACCTACAACCTAAAACCTACCACCTACCACCTACCACCTAATAAAATATATGAAAGTAAAAGAAAAACAAAATAAAACATTTGAGAGTCTGGGCAAAAAACTTGGCTATGTTAATAAGATGCAAGCGCCTAAAGTTGAGAAGGTGGTTGTGAGCATTGGCATAGGGTCTCTTAAAGATAAAAAGAAAATTGACCTGATCAGCGACAGGCTTCAGAAAATCACGGGACAGAAACCGGCAATCAGGGAATCCAAGAAATCAATCGCCGCTTTCAGAGTGAGGGAAGGCGACCCTGTCGGTTTCCAAGTGACGCTTCGCGGCAAGCGAATGTTTGATTTTTTGGACAAGCTTTTCAATGTCGCTCTGCCAAGAGCCAGAGACTTTAGAGGGCTATCAAGAAAATCAGTGGACGATATGGGCAATTACTCCATAGGACTCAAAGAACATGTCATATTTCCGGAAACTTCCGACGAAGATATTAAAGATGTTTTCGGTATGGCGATTACTATTGTGACAACCGCTGCCGGCAAAGAAGAGGCTATATCATTTTTGGAACACATCGGCTTGCCTCTTAAGAAAGAATAAAGAGCCGCGAGCATTCTCTTTTTAAAAGCACGCATATCCGCCTACTGACGGATTGCTCTGCTCGTCAATCAAGAAAATAATCAACATAAAAATGCTGTTATTTTCTAATTTCCTGCGCAAGGCTTTCAAAAAGAGAATGCTCGCTCCAGCGGCAAAGAGCAAAACGCGCAAAATTAACCTTTTTCCTTTCAGGGTCTTGATGCCCGCCAAGCAAGGATCAAGTTTCTGAAAGGGAAAATGTCTTTCCCAAGACGGTTCTTTAAATATTTTTAGAGAGAGAGGGGGGTAAATAAAATGACTCAAATAATTGGAGTCACCGTTAAGGATTTAATTTACAAAAGAGGACTTCCTTGTTTAGTCGTGTCCACGGGAAAAGGTGAATCCGGTAAATTTAACATTTATCTGAATCCAAGCATAAAACCCGAATTAGTAAAACCTGAAGGCAAAAGAATTTTATTGATTGAGGGGGATTTCTTGCCCGGGGCTGATATATTTTCTCCGAGTTTGATAGTCTTGTGGGATGAAAATGGTCTTTCGGACCATAAATTGATTTTTGATTAATGGGCGGGTTTTTCAGGCAGATTGTCTGTCATTATGTTATCTTAATGACAGACAATCTGCCTTTTGTATTTCCTTTTATAAAAAAATTGACCGATATTTCAATAACTGTTAAAATTATCAAGCAAATATCAATTGTAACCGCGCGATTGATGATTGAGTTGGCGTTAAGGTCGATTAAGCGGTAATATAGTTCCATACGGCAGAGAAAATGCGGTATTGGACATATAGTTTGACTTCGCTCGCGAGTCATGCAAACTCGGAAGTTTGCGCGACACCGCTCGCTTGTCAAAATAAAAATTTATTGACGACAATAACAAAAACACTTTAAGGTTGATGCTTTTAAAATCAGCACCTTCCTGCAATGTTTAAATCTGTGAGTAAAATATTAATCATTGAAGACGACAATTTCCTTCTGAGCTTGATAGTTGAGAAGTTTACGCAGCTTGGCTTTGTCGCCGAAGCGGCGGCGGACGGAGAAGAAGGCTTGAACAAAATTCTCAACAATAAGTATGATTTGATTTTGTTGGATATGATTTTGCCCAAAATGGACGGATTCAAGGTTCTTGAAGAGGTTAAGAAAAATCCCTCGCTTAAAGATTTGCCGATAATTGTCACTTCAAATTTATATGACAAAAATGATATTGACAGGGCTGTTTCTTCGGGAGCCGCGGATTATATAATAAAAGCGTATAATTCTCCCGAAAATATCGTTGATAGGGTAAAAGCTTTTTTACAAAAAAAATAGGATTCGCGCATTCGGCAAACTTCTTTGTTGCAAGCTCCGTTTGCTCCCGCGCAGTGTAATAATACAGCTTGGTCGCAATACTCGCTTTCGCCTCGAATTTCATCCAAATGCGCAAATCCTAAAATTAAAAAATAAAAATATGAGTAAATTAAAATCTATTGTTATCGGTGTAATCATTCTTGATTTGATTCTGGTCTTTCCCGTAATGCTTTCTTATAAGAAGGTCGGCGAATGGCTTAAGGTTCGCGTCGCGCAAGGCGGTTCCCCGGAAGTATTCGTAACCTTAATGGTTGAAATAACTCTTTTGGTAGTAACCGCCATCATATCTTTTCTTGTTTCAAGAATATTCAAAGGCACGAATTTTCACGGCGCGCTGTATTTGATAGGATGGGGAGTCCTGCTGTACGGTATAGGCGATTCGCACATATTGGCTTGGATGTATACAGGCAAAGAATCCGTCTACCCCGCATTAGGTCCCGCGAGCTCTTCCATAGCCCATGCTTTCGGTGTTGGTTTGGGATTTATATTGGTAATTTTAGGATTATACAAAATAGCCGTATCTCGCAGAAGTGTAACTTCCAATGAGCAAATCGGTTAAGACTAAAATCAGCTGGATTGTTATTGCAGTCCTGGTGTTCGCTTTCATAAACGCGGCACTGTTTTATTTTTATCCGGGCAATTTCTCTGTCTTTGCCTATGTTCTTTTTTTGTTTATACCTCTCGCCGCGGCCATAATAATAATTTTCACCAGATTCTCGCTTTTATTCATCAAAAATATTGAAGAAGAGAAGGAGGAAGGATTGCTTCTTCAAGAGAGACAGAAAGAAATCGTGGAAAATATGGTGGAGGGTCTCGTGGTGCACAATCTTAATGGCAAAATTCTTACAATGAACGCCGTCGCCGAACGGTCTTTGGGAATAAAGATGTCCGATATCAGAGGAAAAACTTCCGATGAGCTCAAAAGTTATTCAAATTGGTTCAAAATTTTATTTCAAGATTTGAAAGAGGGGGAAACATTTGATTATTCTTTCAGTGATAAAGGCGGACAAGATTTTGATTATCAGATAATTAAAATCACTTTGAACAAGGAAAGGGGCGAAATCTTGAAAATAATCAGGGATGTCAGCAGAGCTAAATATTTGGACAGAATGAAGGCGGAGTATGTTACCATAATGTCGCACAAGTTTCTGACCCCGCTCACCAATATCAAATGGTCGGCTGATTTCCTGCTTGGCGACAACATTGACCTTCAGAGAAAGGAAGATAATGTAAAAAATATTTTGAATAACGCGGACAAGCTGGTCAAGCTCACTTCGTATCTTCTTAATATAGCGGAAATAGAAGAGGGTCTGTTCGGATATAATTTTGAAAAATTGGACATTGACGCGGTAATAAAAGAAGTCATTCAGAATTATTCTGAAGAGAGCCGCCAGAAAGGGGTGGAAATCATTTACCGCAAGCCGAAAGAAGGTTTTTATTTCGTCAAAGGAGACAAAAGCAGGCTGAATGTGGCGATTTCCAATTATTTGGACAATGCCATAAAGTACACTCCCGATGGGGGCGAAGTGGAAATTTTGTTGGAAGAAAATAGCGGCGAATTGAAGGTGAGCGTGAATGATAATGGCATAGGAATTTCTCCGGAATCCGTTCAATCTCTTTTTTCAAAATTTTTCAGGGACAAGCGCGCGCGGGCGGTTCATACCGAAGGTTCCGGTATCGGTCTTTTTATCGTGAAGAACATCATTGAACGCCACGGCGGCAAAGTCGGCTATTCGGCCGACGACGGCAAAGGCTCCACTTTCTTTTTGACTCTGCCTTTGTATAAAGAAGAGAAAGTTGTTATGGACAAAAACTTGAAATAAAGTCAAATAATTGCGATATTGTAAATGCGGGCCTATAGTCTAGCGGTACGACGCGTCATTCGTCCCGATAAATAAATTTGAAGAAATTTTTTACATATATATTAGAATCAAAAATCAATTCCTCATACTATATTGGAAGTTGCCAGGATATGCATATACGATTGAAACTGCATAACGGCGGTATGGTGAAATCAACAAAACGTTATTTGCCATGGGACACTGGTTTACTGGGAGAAATTTGATAACATAAATGAAGCTCGGAAACGCGAACTTCAGATTAAATCATGGAAAAGTCGTAGCGCAATTGGGAAGTTAGTAAAAAAATTCCAAATTAAATTTATCGAGGATCCGCGATAGCTTTGGTGGGCCCATAGTAAAACGGCATTACGCGGCATTCGCATTGCCGAGGTTCGGGTTCAATTCCCGATGGGTCCACCAAAGCTATCGGGGTACTGTGAAGGCGCGAGTTCGATTCTCGCTAGGTCCACCGCTTCGCCTCGCTCAGAGCGGGGCTTCGTGGTGCACGCACTCGGGATAAATATAATAAATTGAGCGTAGAAAATATTTTAAAGTTATCACAGAGAAGTGGTAGGACCCCGCGTAGCGTAATCGCGAAGTGGGGTACGCATTATATTTCACTTCCCCCTCACCAATTTTGAGTTTTAGAAAATTCTAGAGTCCAAAATTGGTTAGGGATTCGCGGTGCGCGCACTTGGGATTATCCATAATAAAGCAAGCGTGGAAAATATTTATAGCTACCACTCTGAAGTGGTAGGGAAACATTGATAATGTTAGAGTTAAGTTATATTCTTGATTATAAGCGGGGCATGGTGTAACGGCTAACATACGCGTTTCGGGTACGCGCGACTCCCGGTTCGAATCCGGGTGCCCCGACCATTCAAGGACAGATTAAGTTTGACAATGGATTTTTCATTTGCTAGTCTAAACGCAAGCTTTAACGGGCTTTATTTTGACGAGCGAGGAGCGGCATATTCCGATTCTTATTGAGGATATGGTGTCCGAGCGAAGTCAAAACAAAGGAGTTTGAGCCTTTATTTTTTGTATGGCAAAAACATCAGTCATAGCAAGATCAAAAAAAGAACCTAAATTCGCTTCTAGAGTCGTGAGAAGGTGCTTTAGATGTGGCCGAAAAAACGGCTATATGAGAGATTTTGATATGTGCCGCATATGCTTCAGAGAATTTGCCAATGAAGGAATGATTCCCGGAATAAAGAAATCGTCGTGGTAAATTAGGTTGTAGGCATTAGGTGGTAGGTTGTAGGGAAGAAATTAATTTCTTAATCCGCACAACCTACCACCTACCACCTACCACCTACCACCTAAACCAAAATGGATTCAATAGCAAACATGATAATAGGCATCAAGAACGCCGGAAACGCCGGCAAGGAGTTTGTTGCGATGCCATATTCCAAATTGAAAGAAGCGATAGCGAATGTTTTGCTCAAAGAAGCTTATATAAAATCGGTTTCAAAGAAGAAAAGATTAAATAATAAAATGCTTGAAGTGGGGATTCTTTACGAGGATGACAAGCCCAAAATCCAAGGAGTCCAAAGGATTTCAAAATTTTCCAAAAGAGTCTATCAAAAATCAGGCTTGCTCAAGCCGTTTAAAAGCGGTTATGGCAAAGTAATCCTCTCCACCAATAAAGGAATTCTTACGGACAGGCAGGCGACAAAAGAAAAGGTCGGAGGGGAGGTGCTGTTTAAGATATGGTGAATTAGGTTGTAGGCATTAGGTGGTAGGTCGTAGGGAAGAAAAATTAGTTTCTTAATCCTCAAAACCTACAACCTACAACCTACAACCTACAACCTAAAAAAATGTCAAGAATAGGAAAAAAAATAATAGATATAGCGCCCAAGACTGAAGTTGCATTTTCAGAGGGCGTTTTGTCCGTGAAGGGTCCTTTGGGAGAGTTATCGCGATTGTTCAAGCCGGAGATAAAAATTGAAATCGCTGACGGCAAGATAACCCTTAATCCCAAAAGAAATTCCTTGGATGTTTTGGCGTTGTGGGGAACATACGCTTCCCATATTATCAATATGATTGCCGGAGTTCAGAAAGCTTTTGAGAAAAAGCTTATCGTTGAGGGGATAGGCTTCAAATCGGATGTGAAAGGAGACGAGCTCGTTATGAGCTTGGGATTTTCTCATCAGGTAAAAATGAAGATTCCCAAAGGCTTGAAAGTGACGGCGGAAAAAAATATCATTACGGTTTCGGGAATTGACAATGAACAGGTCGGACAGTTTGTGGCAAAAATAAGGGCCACAAAAAAGCCGGAGCCATACAAAGGCAAGGGCATAAGATACGAAGATGAAGTCGTGAGAAGAAAAGAGGGAAAGAAGTCAGTATAAATCAGGTTGTAGGTTTTAGGTAGTAGGTTGTAGTGAAGAAATTAATTTCTTAATCCACATAACCTAGCACCTAACACCTACCACCTAAAACCTAAACAATGAACAAGTCAAAAATAAAAAAACAAAAAATTGAAAGAAGGCACAAGAAAATCCGCGCCAAAGCGAGCGGCACTGCCGAAATTCCAAGACTTTCCGTCTACAGATCCAATAAGTACATATACGCTCAACTGATTGACGATGTTCTTAAAAATACCCTCGTCTTCCTGTCGTCAGCCAAAGTTAAAGGCAAGACATTCGTTGAGAGGTCGCGAGAAACGGGAAAGCAGATTGCCAAGGCGGCGGAAACCAAAAAAATAAGCAAGGTTGTTTTTGACCGCGGCGGTTTCAAATATGCCGGCAGAATCAAAGCTCTGGCGGAGGGAGCCAGAGAAGGCGGTCTTAAATTTTAATAATAGGTATGGATCAAGAAGAAAAAAAAATAATAAATGAAGTCGCGGATACAAACGGTCTGGAGATCAAGGGAGGTCTCAAGGTCGCCGAAATCGCCAAAGAAGAAAAAAAACCTTTTCAGGGTTTCAGCAGGGATAGGGCAAAGAATGTCAGAAAAATGGGCGGTCGGGGCGAGCGCGCCAAGCCGGAATTTGATCAGAAAATGATCAATATCAGAAGAGTGGCCAGAGTGGTTTCCGGAGGAAGAAGATTCAGCTTTAGTGTCGCTCTTATCGCGGGAAACAGGAAAGGTTCAGTCGGGGTCGGCATAGGCAAGGCCGGAGACACGGCGCTGGCCATAGATAAAGCCGTTAGGAATGCCAAAAAAAATATGATCAATGTCAATTTGACAAAGTCTATGTCCATACCACACGAAGTGGACGCCAAGTATTCCAGCGCGCGGATTATAATCCGACCGGCCCCCCTAAGAGGGACTATCGCCGGAAGCGCGGCAAGAAATGTGATAGAACTGGCCGGAATAAAAGATGTTTCGGCAAAGATTATGTCCGTCTCCAAGAATAAGTTGAACATCGCGAGAGCCGCAGTCGCGGCGCTGAAGAAAGTAAGCAAGCCGAAAGCGCAAAAAGCGCCATTATCAAGCGAAGCGATGAAAGTTTCTAAAGAATCGCCTGTTGAAAAAAGTGAATAAAAATGGCCAATTTTTAAATTTAAAATCATGCAAACACACAATCTAAAAAGAAAAAATCCGAATTATAAAAGCGCTCGCGTGGGAAGAGGCGGGAAAAGAGGCAAGACTTCTGGCCGAGGTACGAAAGGACAGAACTCCAGAGCCGGAAGGAAGAAAAGACCGGAGATGAGAGACATCATCAAAAAGATTCCCAAGATGCGCGGTTACAGATTTAATACAATCAAGCAATATAGCGTGCGGCCGGTAAATTTGGAAACACTTGAGAAGTTTTTCTCAAATGGCGGTAATGTAACTCCTTCATCGCTTGTAAAAATGGAAGTGATAGAATTGTATAAAGGCAAAAATCCGAAAGTTAAGATTCTCGGAACAGGAGAGATAACCAAGAAATTAAATATTTCAGGATGCGCCATTTCCGGAGAAGCCAAGTCAAAGATTGAGAAGGCTGGCGGTATGGTGAAATGAAGAAGGTTGTAGGTATTAGGTATTAGGTTGTAGGGAAGAAATTAATTTCTTAATCCTCAAACCTACAACCTAACACCTAAAACCTACAACCTAAAAAATGAACAACTTTATAAACAAAATTCAGGCGATATTTAAAGACAGGGCTATCAGAAAGAGAATATTCTTCGCGCTAGCAGCTCTGATAGTTTTCCGTTTGTTCGCGGCGATTCCGATTCCCGGCATTGACACCCTAAAGCTTGAACAATTTTTCAGCGGCAACCAATTTTTCGGACTCTTGAACATTTTTTCCGGAGGAGGACTTTCCAAACTTTCCATAGTGATGCTTGGAGTGGGCCCTTACATCACCGGATCAATCATTATGCAGCTTTTGACTATGATGTCTCCTAAGCTTAAAGCTCTTTACCACGAAGAAGGGGAAGCTGGACGCGCGCGCTTCGCGCAATACTCAAGGCTTCTTACCGTTCCTCTGGCTCTTATTCAAGGATTCAGCTTTATGACTTTGCTTCAAAAGCAAGGAATAATAACTCAAGCCGGTCCTTTGGAACTCTTGACAAACTTAGCCGTGATCGTGGCCGGCTCGGTCCTTCTTATGTGGGTAGGCGAGATTATCACCGAGTACGGAATAGGAAACGGAACATCTCTTATCATTTTTGCCGGCATCGTCGCCGGCCTGCCGTCAGCGATCAGTCAAAATCTTTTTTCTTTCAGTGCCGCTCAAATTCCTTTGTATGCCGGATTTTTGGCTGCCAGCTTAGCCGTAGTCTTGGGCGTGGTGGTCGTGACGGAAGCGGAACGGCCGATACCGATTACTTACGCGAAAAGGGTTCGCGGAATGAAAGTTTATGGCGGAATCTCCACTTACTTGCCGCTTCGCGTCAATCAAGCCGGAGTCATACCGATTATTTTCGCTCTCTCAATACTTTTGTTCCCCCAGATGATTTTCAAATTTCTTGAAACCGCGAGCAATGAAATTTTGAAATCAATCTCGCAATTCGCGTTGGGAATTCTGGCTAACGGCTGGTTTTACGCCATCGCATATTTCATTCTAGTCTTCATTTTCACTTATTTCTACACCGCCGTCACTTTTGATCCTGAGAATATTTCAACCAATTTACAGAAAAGCGGAGCCTTCATATCCGGAGTCCGTCCGGGTCAGTCAACTTCGGAATATATCGCCAAAATTGTGACCAGAATCACCCTTGTCGGCGCGCTTTTTCTCGGTTTTATCGCCGTTTTGCCTCTCATTACGCAGGCGATTACAGGAATAACTTCCCTCGCTATCGGCGGTACCGCTCTCCTTATCGTCGTCTCTGTCGTTATTGACCTTGTAAAAAAGATTGAAGCCCAGGTCTCGATGAGGGAATACTAAAAGAAGGTTGTAGGTGGTAGGCATTAGGTTGTAGGGAAGAAATTAATTTCTTGACCCCCCCAACCTACAACCTACCCGCCCGCAACGCCTGAGCGTAGCGATGGCGGGCGCGGCAACCTACAACCTACAACCTACAACCTACAACCTAACGATGTTGCCACAAAATTTTATTTTTATAGGAATGTCCGGTTGCGGCAAAGGGACGCAAGCCAAACTCCTTGAAGGTTATCTCAATAAGATTGATCCCAAGAGAGAAGTTTTTTATCTTCAAACGGGAGCTGAATTTCGCAAATTCATTCAGGGCGCAAATTACACCCAGAAACTTTCAAAGAAAATTCACGATGATGGCGGGCTTCAGCCGGAATTTCTTTCAATATATATGTGGTCGCATATGCTCGCGGAAAATTTTAAAGAAAATGAGCACCTTATCGTTGATGGCACTCCTAGAAAGTTCCACGAAGCCGGAGTTCTGGATTCAATTTTTGATTTTTATAAAAGAGAAAAGCCGTATCTTATATTCTTAAACATAGGGAAAAAATGGGGAACGGAAAGGCTAAAAGGAAGAGGGAGGATTGATGATAATCATGACGATATTAAGGCGAGGATTGATTGGTACGAGACTGATGTTTTGCCAGCCATAGGTTTTTACAGGAATAATCCAAAATACAATTTTCTTGAAATAAACGGCGAGCAAACGATTGAAAAAGTCCATCAGGATATACTGGACAAACTGCCTTTTTAATCTTAAAATCCTTTGAATTACGAAACTATCATATTTACCGTATTGTCTTTGCGAGCGGAGCGAAGCAATCTATGATTACGCCCGGTAAACTCTGGATTGCCACGCCGGAGTACCGGCCCGCAATGACGAAAAACGAGAGCTCCGTAATTCAAAGAAATAAATGATCACGATAAAGACAAAAGAAGAAATAGAAATACTTCGCGAAGGAGGACGAAGACTCGCGGAGATAATGGAGGAGATTTCGCGGAAGGTTAAGCCCGGAACAAGCTCGGTTGAGCTTAATGATTTGGCGGAAAAAATGGCGAATCAAGGCGGAGACAAACCGGCTTTTTTGAACTACAGACCTTACGGCGCGAAGCGCCCATACCCCGCGTCTTTGTGCGTTTCTGTGAACGACGAGATTGTTCACGGCATACCGAACGAGGATGGAAAGATCTTGAAAGAAGGCGATATTGTTTCTTTGGATATGGGATTAATTCACAAAGGACTCATAACCGATATGGCGATAACTGTGCCAGTCGGGAATATTGACGATTCGGCGCGAAAACTGATTGAAGTGTGCAGAGAATCTTTGATGAAAGGGATTGAGGCGGCTAGAGGCGGCGATAATATCGGCGACATCGGTTTTGCCATTGAAAGACATATTCGGCCGTTCGGCTACGGCATAGTCAGAGAGCTTGCCGGCCACGGTGTCGGCTACAAAGTTCATGAAGATCCCTATGTCCCGAATTTCGGCAAAAGAGGCGTGGGCGAGAAGCTCAAGCCCGGTATGGTTTTAGCGATTGAACCGATGATAAACGAAGGAACGGAAAAAGTAATTTTAGACGATGACAGCTACACTTATCGCACCAAGGATGGCGCGCGAAGCGCGCATTTTGAACACACGATTTTGATTACCAAAAAAGACGCGGAAATTTTGACAAAATTATAAAAAAGAAGCCAAAAGCTACATCGCATGTAGCTTTTGGCTTCGGGGGATGTTGGAAGAGATATTTTTTTGACAAAATTGTATAAATATTTCTGAATAAGAAAACTTTGAGCGGAGGAAATTATTTTGGAGTATAATGTAAGCACTATGCGTTTTGAAGAAAAAGGTAAAAAAGCGGAACAGACTGGTTCTCAAGAAAACAAAACCGAGAAGGAATTTTCTTTGTCGGAAATTGACGAGCTTTTGAAAGAAAAATCCGGAATTTTTGACAGCCTGGACAAATTTTCCAAAGACGAGATTTTTAAAAAAGAAAATTTTGAAGACCTGCGAGTGGCAGTAGACAAACCGGATGATAAATTTGATGAAGAGGCTTATGCTAAAGCTGGCTTTTGGAAAAAATTTGAAAATTTCACCAGATTCGGTTTTCAAAAAGATCGGTACAATTTAATTAAATCAAAGTATGGCGAGCTTTTAGATAAAACAAAAATAGACGAAGACATCACTAGCCGAGGTATTGAGATTAGGCAAAACAATAAACAGGAAAGGGAATATCTTGAAAAGAATGTTATTGATGTTCGTGGAGATTTCAAAAAAGATAACCTTGAAAGAATGACCGCTAAATCGTTTGAATTGGTGGACGGTAAAATAATAAAATATGTTGCGAGCAGTAGAACAGAAAAAGGGCAAGAAGATGCCGCAGGTAAAAAGCGTGAAGCGGAGATAAGCCGATTGGAAACCGTAAACGGCGCGGAGTTAGGCGGACTTAAAGAGTCAATGGAGAAGAACAGTAAAGTCAGGGGAAATATGTCGAAGACGATGGAGCTTATGTCAAAAGAAGAAAAGGAGAATGTGATGGCGAAACTGAACGAAGAAGATAATTACAGGAAGGAAAAAATACAAGAAAAAGAATATAAGATCGCCGAAGAATCAAAAATTTTCCGAGAGCCATTGGAAGGGAGGCTGAATGAAATGTTGGGAGTGGAGAATGATTTGACGGAAGCATTTGATTATATAAAAACTAACGAATCCGATTTAAATAAGAAGATTAAAGCCTATGAGGCGTTTATTAAAGAAGCTAATAAACTTGATTTTCTGGATGGAGTGGGCGGTGATCTTGTCAAAAATGCTGAAGATGCTAAAGCCGTAGCGGATGGAAAGATTAAAGAGTTTACAGAAATGAAAGCGATTGTTTCGTCTAAGCTGGAGGTTTTAAAAAACAATAAAAAAGAGATTGAAGCGACTTTGACCAGGGTCAATAATATCGGAAAAACCGAGAAAGAAATCGCGGAAGAAGAAAAAAATAAGAAAAAAGTTGAAGCAAAATCTGATAATGTTGAAGAAGGGGAAGAAGATGAAAGGGAAAAGAACACCGCTCATAAAGGGGAAAATAAAGAAACATGGGATGAAGTTAGAGATAAAGCGTGGGGTTTGACTGGCACGAAAGGAAAATCTAAAAGTCAAAAAGCTGGAAATTTTGATGAACTTTTTCCAGACTATGATTATCCTGTAAGGGAAAAAGTAAACGCGGAAGACGAAGGTAAAAAGGGACACAGAAAAGATGAAGAAGAAATTGAGGTTGATGAAAATAAGAAGAAAGAAAAAATCATCACCGATGAAGATCTGCGCAAATTTGTAGAAGAGTTCTTGAATGATCTTGGTTTGGTAATGAATCGTGAAAATAAATTAATTGTACTTAATCTAAGGGAGGATGCTTACTCAATAGCTGAAAAGTTTTATAATGAGCAAATCCTTTCGGGATCATTTAAAGAAGAAGACATCAAGAAAAAAATTAAGGATTGGTATAAAAAATTACCCGAGAGTTATTTTAAACCACACACTGAAACCAATGAAGACAAAGAGGTGGTGGAAAAAACCTTTACTAAAAAAGAAATAGAAAAAATTGTGATAACGGAGCTTAAAGTTTTGGGGATTATGGATATAAATGACAAGACAATGAGGGAGCAGATAATCATAAATGTGACAATGGCAGTTGAGACTATGATTAAGAAATCCAAAGGGCAGGCTGAAGAAAAAGACATTAAGGAAGAAGCTCGGGATTGGTATAGAAAATACACTAAAAATTTTTCCAAAAAGAGCAGACAGCCTAAAAAATCATAATCATGACTATGACAAAAGACACAGTGAAAGCGGATTTGCAAAAGCTTGTTCAGAATATGAACAAGGCGAACGAAGAAGCGGAAAAAGCTTTGCAAGAGATAGACAGGAAAATTGCCGAGATAGATTTGCGATATGCCAAAATGCTCATCAAGGAAGAAATTGACACGCTTGAAACGGCAAAACAGATTTTAGAAAAGGAAGCGGTAGGATAAGTACGACTCTGCCAACTTGGAAACTAAGTTTCCAAGTTGGGTTTCATTTCATTTTCATTTTATTGCTATAAGGGTATACTTACTTTAAGTTCTTTGAATTACGAAACGCAAAAATTTAGGTCCTCGGGTCGCAAAATCTCTTTATTTTCTAAATGTTTTTGCTCAACCAGACCATAAATTTTTGCGTTTCGTAATTCAAGATTAAGTTACAAAATGCATTAATTTATCTTTCTGCGCAGGCGGAGATGACAGAAAAGAGCATTCCGTAATTCAAAGTAATTAAACTAATGGAAAAACTGGGATTGAACAATCAGGAAAGGAAATTTTCTTCGCCTCAGGAGGAGCTGGAGTATCTTCGCGGTGAAGTTGCGAAGCGTGAAGAAGAAATGGAGAAAAAAGGCGAGCTTGCCGACACTTCTAGAGTCGTTTCTGAAAAAATTTCGGAATATAAAAAGGAAGCTCCGGATAAAGTCCTTGCCGAAGAATACCGCTTGAAACCGAATGAAGCCGAGGCGATAGTTCTTGACCTCGCGCCGGAAGAACACGACAAGAAGATTGAAGAGCTTATCGGCGTTCTTCAAGAAAAAGGCGTGCTAAATGTCATATCCGTAATAGAAAAACTGGGAGATGCGCATCTAAATGATGATTTTCACAGATTCCTCGTTCAATATATCAAAGCCGGCTTGCCAATTCACGGAATCAAAGAAAAAAGTCCACTTTTCAAAACTCTAAAAATGACGCTTTTTGAAATTTCTCTGCCGGAAGTTTCCGATGAGGGCGAGAAGCAGAAGAATCTCAAAGAAATCGTATCTTCAATGGAGCAATTTTACGCCGGAATGCTGTCCGTCTATGATACCAAGAATGAGACCGCCGGGTATTTCGCGATTGAGCTCGCGAACGCCAATCACAGCGATGAATTTATTTTCTACGCTTCCGTGCCGGATTTTAAAAAAGAACTTTTTGAAAAACAGATACTTTCCGTTTTTCCCAATGCGAAAATTTATGAGAAAAAAGATGATTATAATATTTTCAACGAATCTGGCGTATCGGTGGGAGCGTATCTGAAACAAGCGGAAAATCCGATTTTTCCGATAAAGACTTACGAACAATTTGATTACGATCCCTTGAATATTATTTTGAACAGTTTTTCAAAGATTGACCGCGACGGGGAAGGAGCGGCGATACAGATTGTTTTTAAGCCGGCCCAAGATTATTACTTGAAAAAATACAAAAAATCTTTGGAAGACATAAATAAAGGCGTTAAAGTCAAGGAAGCGATAGATACCAGCGACTCTTTTTTCGCCACCCTGCGAAGGTTCGCTAAGGATTTTTCCAAGCCGAGCAAATCCAAAAAGGATAAAGACGGAGAAGAAAAAGAGCCGATTGACCAATCGGTTTTGGAAAATATCAAAAATAAAATAGCGACGCCTATCGTCAAAGCTAATGTGAGAATAGTTGCGTCGGCGCAGACGAGAAATGAAGCTGAGGCGATTTTGTCCGACATGCAGTCAGCGTTTAACCAATTTGAAAACACTTTCGGAAACAAATTCAAATTCCAGAAACTTGAGAAAGTGAAGCTTATAAGAATGCTCAAGGAATTTTCCTTTAGAATATTTTCCGATGATTACGCCATTCCTTTGAACATAAAAGAGGTGACCAGCATCCTACATTTTCCATCATCAAGCGTGAAGTCTTCTCCGCAGTTGAAACAGGCGAAAGCCGGAAGTGCTCCGGCGCCAGTGGACATCGCCAAGGACGGAATTATTCTGGGAATCAACAAGCACAGGAATATGGAGACAAAAATTTATATGACGAAAGAGGACAGACTGAGACATTTCTACACTATTGGTCAGACAGGAACCGGAAAGACGACTCTTCTTAAAAATATGATAGCCCAAGATATTATCGCCGGTGACGGCGTGTGTATGATAGACCCGCACGGCTCGGACATTCAAGATGTTCTGTCTATAATTCCAAAGGAACGCTATGAGGATGTGATTTATTTTGACCCTAGCTATACGGATCGACCGATGGCGCTCAATATGCTGGAATACGACAGGCGGTATCCGGAGCAAAAAACTTTCGTGGTTAATGAGCTTTTTAATATTTTTCAAAAGCTTTATGGCGGGGTGCCCGAATCAATGGGTCCTATCTTTGAACAATATTTCAGAAACGCCACGATGCTTGTGATTGATGATCCGGACTCTGGCAATACACTCCTCGATGTTTCCAGAGTTATGTCTAATAAAGCTTTCAGAGATATGAAATTGTCCCGATGCCGCAATCCTGTGGTCGTGCAATTCTGGAAAGAGGTTGCTGAAAAGGCGGGAGGGGAAGCGGCGCTTGCCAACATAGTGCCTTACATAACGAGCAAATTTGATGTATTTCTCGCGAATGACATTATGAGGCCGATTATCGCTCAAGAAAAATCATCTTTCAATTTCAGAGAGATAATGGACGGCAAAAAAATACTTTTAGTCAATCTGGCGAAAGGGAGGCTCGGCGACATCAACGCCAATCTCATCGGACTAATTTTGGTTGGTAAGATTCTTATGTCCGCTTTATCGCGAGTTGATTCTATCGGAAAAGATTTACCGCCATTTTATCTCTATATTGACGAGTTCCAAAACATAACCACCAATTCAATTTCCACCATTCTTTCCGAGGCGAGAAAATATAAATTAAGCTTGAATATGGCGCATCAGTTCATCGCCCAGCTTGAAGAGGGAATAAAGGATTCTGTCTTCGGCAATGTCGGTTCAATGGCGGTTTTCAGAGTAGGCGCGGAAGACGCGGAATTTTTGGAAAAACAATTCGCGCCGGTATTCACGGCGAAAGATTTGATGAATATAGACAACCGCAATGCTTATATTAAAATGCTGTCAAACGGCAGACCGGTGAGGCCGTTCAATATTGAAACTCTCACGCCGTCTGTCGGCGACAAAGAAAGCGTCGCCAAACTGAAAGAGCTTTCCTATCTAAAATTCGGGCGGGACAGAGATTCGGTGGAGGGAGAAGTGGCGAGGAAGTATGAGAAATAGTAGGTTAACATACAAATTTACGAATATTACGAATTATACGAATGGTTGCGAATCTTCGTCTCGTTCACATTTGTATTCATTCGTATTATTAGTATAATTCGCATATTGGTATGTCACATATTGATATTTGTTTTATGAAAGATTTTAAACAAGAAAGGACGTTGGTAATAATAAAGCCTGACGGATTGCAGAGATCACTCGTGGGCGAGATTATAAAAAGATACGAGAGGATAGGACTAAAGCTCGCGGGGCTCAAGATGATGGTGCCGAGCGCGGAGATGATTGAGAAGCATTACACTTTGGATCCAGAATGGGTGAGAATTACGGGAGAGAAGACAATAAAAGGCTACAAAGACAAAGGTATGAAGCCGCCGACAGAAGATCCTCTGCAAGTCACGAAGCTCCTCCTTGAGCGGCTTAAGAAATATATGTCCAGCGGTCCAGTCATAGCGATGGTGTGGCAGGGGGCTCACGCCGTCCAGATCGTTAGGAAAATCACGGGAAAGACAGAGCCTCTTATGTCAGATGTCGGCACAATCCGCGGTGATTTTGTTCTTGATTCTTATGAGATGTCCGACATTGCCGAAAGGTGTATAAGAAACCTTATTCATTCTTCTGGTTCGGTTAAAGAAGCCAATGACGAGATAAAACATTGGTTTAAAGACGGGGAATTGATAGATTATCGTCTTGTCCAGGATCAGATTTTATATGATGTGAATTTGGATGGCATATTAGAATAAAGAGTCGCTCGCATTCTCTTTTTAAAAGCACGGATATTCGCCTGCTGGCAAATTCCTCTGCTCGTCAATCAAGAAAATAATCAATGTAAGAACATTGTCATTTTCTAATTTCCTGCGCAAGTCTTTTAAAAAGAGAATGCTCGCTTCAACAGGCAGATTGCAAAACGCGCAACACGCCTGTGTTTGTCTTCCCCCTGATAAGGGGGATTAAGGGGGTTTGAAACAAAAATTTCTTTTAATTCTATTTTTTAAATTTCTTCCACAAATACCGGAAAAACCTATCTATATGAATTCCCCGTAATCATTTCTAGCGACCGAGTGGCTCTTGTTCTTACGGTTTCTTCAGAATCATTTTTTAACATATTTTCTAATGGCGTTACGGCCTTCTGAATTTTCAATTCTCCAAGCACTTGCGCCACCTTATAACGCATCATACCATCATCATCATTTAACGCATGAATCAAAGCGTCAACAGCGCGAAGTTCTTTATTATCTCTGAAACATATCGCTATGGCATATCTCAAATTAGGCTCTTTTTCTTCTTTGTTTGAAAAGACTATTAATAGCGAATTAAACGCTTCTATATTTTTCGTCTCAACTTCACATAAAGCATCTTCCGCTCCATACCGCATTTCTTTTGATTGAGTTTGATCTTCCAATATACCGATTGAATAATTTATATCTTTAAACTTTTTCTGCTGTCTCAATCCCTCTTGTCTTAGTTCGTCAAAATCTTCCATGTCCCTATAGCTTGTTTGTGGTATTGCATTTGATTTCAGATAATAAATGATTAAACTTACTGCTATCAAAAATATTACTAAAATTATAATTTTTTTATTTTTCATAATTTTTTTTATTTTTTAATTCTCCTCCACAAAAACCGGAGTTTCGTTGAGGATTATGGTTAATTTGTTATTTATAATTTGCTTGGTTTCCGCCTTAAACGCCGTGGCGTAATCTTTCACTTCTTTGCCCGAGCTGTAATTCGGTACCGATTCGGTGATTTTGGCTGATGACAAATTCACATCGGGAATCGTTACTTGTTTTTCGCTATCATTATCATTCCATGCCACCCAAATCGGCTTGCCATTTTTGGTGAATTTGTAGACATATACCCCATCTTTTTCTTGGACTGTTTGGATATTGCTCCAATCGCTTCCTTCCAAAATTTCCACCATTTTTTTGTAAGTGTAGTAGGCAAGCTTTTTAACCCCTCTTCCTTTGTCATATCCGATGTTTGAACCGCACTGATATTTGCCGCTAACAAAATCACATCCGTCATATACCAATCCGGTATAGTCAAAAATCCCGCCATCTCTTGAAAAGCCTTCAACAATATTCCAGGCCCAAAAAATTTTGTCTATTCCATAAGAAAGCCCTGAAACATATATTTTGACGAGGGTTCCAGC
>Ga0209211_10004285_pt1 | contig 22383 bp, 26 predicted proteins | sample RifGroA2_FD_183992 | JGI IMG/M metagenome (GOLD analysis project Ga0209211, IMG submission 183992) | Groundwater microbial communities from Rifle, Colorado, USA - Groundwater A2 (SPAdes) (version 2) | ecosystem: Environmental > Aquatic > Deep subsurface > Groundwater | place: Rifle, Colorado...
CGTGCTTTTCATGTTTTTTCTGGCTATTTCCTCAAGCTTTTCCATGTTGTATCTCGTTTATGAATAACATTTTCTCCTCCTTTCATTATAGGTAAATATTAACGCTATAGCAATGGTATTTACCTATGTGAAAAATGCTACCCCTATGCTACCTCTGTGCTACCCATAATGATGAGCGAGTAAACACCAGAATAGCTATGTTCTTCATCGTTTTTTGTACATGTAAATTCCTTGACTTTTGATTAAAAATGTGATAATATTAAAGCCGAATTTTAATAGGTCGGATTGTGTCAAAACAATCCCCTGACAATTAAATAAACCGAAACAGAACCAAAAAAAACAAAACGGAGGAAAAAATGGCAACTACAGTAATTCATGACCACAATGATGGGCGGGATGACCCCATCTACCAAGCAGAACTGGCCCATAACACATTCAACGGCCAAAGACTCTGTCTTCTTTGGGTCATCGCCGTTGCGTTTGTGGGCTTAATATTAAGCTCACTCGCGCACTTTATTTTGTTCAAGGTGTTACCGGAAAATATCCAACAAGCCATCAACTTCTGGGTTACCTTCCCTCTGGGTGGCATCTTTCTATGGCTCATGGGAATTGCCATCACGCTCAGTATGGGGAACCTCTGGCTATTGGTAAAAGAGAACCACGTGTGGATCGTAATCGACCCATTCGGCAGGGGTTCGAAAAAAATGAAATTCGGAACCGGTTTCTATCTTATCCCTTGGTGGTGGCTCGTCAAACCGGAAAATTTGGTTAACTTGGAAAAGATAACTCGAAATCTCCCAGATGTTACCTACCCCGCACTAGACAGCAAGGGAGCAGCAAAAGCTCCCGGATCATACATCTACCAATTCCGGCATGGGGAAGCGGAAGACGCTATTGGTCTAGGTCTTGAAATGGCGAAAATTGAGAAGGCACTCGATGACTCCGTTGTCTCACGAATCGGGCCGGAGATTCGTAAGTTCAATAAACACCAACTCGGTGGCGACACAACCGCAATAACCGACGCCATAAACGCGACGTTTCTAGGTGATGACAGAAGAGATGCATTGGAGCAAAGGTACCACCTAAGCATTCTCACCGTCATGGTGAGCGGTATCACCTTGGACGAACCGACCAGAAGGCAACTGGACAGGGAAGTCGAAGCCGAGACCGAAAAAGCGATGATTGCCGATAAAACGGCAGCACTAAAAGAAGGTTTGAATCCTGACGGAACAGGCGGGACATACATTACGGATGAGACACTCCGTTATGATATCCAAGTCGCATTGGGCAAGGATCCAAAACGAGTAACTGACCGACAGGCGAACGAACAGAAAGTACACATCACCACCGACGTGAATACCTCCGAAGCATTGAAGGGTCTCGGCGCAGCGGGTCCAGCACTCTTGGCGGGTATTGCTGCTCTAGTTGCACTCAAGGGGGGTGGAGGTGACGATAAAGATAAAGGTGGTAAAAAACCGAAAAAATAATTGCTGAAAGGAAAAACATGAGCAGTCATTCAAGCGGAAGCAGTAGTGCGCCGCCTCCGCCAACACCTACAACAGGTAGTGGCGGGGGGAAAGGGAAAGTAATATCAGCCATCAAATGGGCGATGTTCCTTATAGCCCTCATCACGTTAGCGATAGGCGTCAGTTTCTCCGCCGGTGGACTCAAAACCATCGGAATCGTAATCGCGGGCTTAATCGCCCTCGTGGTGCTCCTATCGATTGTGGGGTCGGGGGGGGGTGTCGGCTGGGGTACCGTCATCATCAGTATGATAGCGGCCTCAGCGGTGTTCATCCTATGGGCGGAGAACACCAAGAAGGTGCAGGCTGGCAGAGGTGCCAGCCTGCAACAAGGAGGCGGGACAACAATCACATCTCCCTCCGGAGTTGTGGAAGATAAGGTGTTGGCCTACCCCGGCACTAACTACACCTCCTTCACGGTTGGGACAGGAACCAACATGTGGTGGGTGGTAGACCACCCCACAGAAAGCATAATGTACCATTTCGACCGCGAAAAACCCGAACAGGACCAGGAGGACTCAAAGAATGGTCCCATGCGGGTAATGCCTCAAATGAAGCGGGCGTACACCGCCCATTTGCGAGCGAAAGGTTTGGTTCCGGTTGCAGTTACAGTCTACCTAACGCCTATACGGCGGTAGCGACTATAAACAAGCGAGGTTGTGTAACAACACCTCGCTTTTCCTTTTTCCAAACTATGCAGGTAACGTTATATATGCAGGAACAAGCCTATCCCTTCGCCTACATGCCATGAGGTAAATATCAACGCTATAGCAATGATATTTACCTCTACTCCGAGTACATAAGAATTACTCATGTATTAAAAATTACTATTTGCCGAAAGGACTTTTGAGAAAAAAGTTGTCGAAATCAAAAATAATGCCGCAGCCGCAAGATAATAGAATGGGTTGATTTGGAATTTTTCTTCAAGCGCTTTACCACCGCCTCCAGTCTTCGGAAGTTGCGGCTGGTTCACTATTTTAGGCGGAATGACTTCGGCTACCACGGCAACCGGTTCGCTAGGCTGGAAGGCCGCCGCGACACCCGCCATCTGCGCAAAAGAGTAAGATCGCGGTGAAGACGGTGCGGAAGTGAAATTATACGATTCGGAAAAACCGCACGAGTCTCCGCATTGGTAACTAGGGTAATAAAATGTGTTGCCTGAAGTGTAATAGCCACTCTGGGCGAAACCAAGCGACGGCAAGGCAAACAAAAACAACGCAAAAAAGCCAGCGAATATCTTACTGGCCGATTTTATTCGATAAAGTTTATGCCCCAAAAACAGGAATGATTCTGTGCTTAAATTGCCCATTTACACACTATATATAGCATTTCGCGTAAAGTCAATAGCACCTTGACATAGAACTTTGTATATGCTAAAAAGTAACCAGAAATCTTGAATTTTGGAATGAAGAAAAATGATATGAAAAAAATCCTGACCATGGTCCTTCTCTTGGGAGTAACCGAAACGGCTATCGTTTCGCAAACATATCCAGCATACCCCACGGGTCGAACTGGCCCAGTTGCCTACTACCCCACCTACTCCACCAACGCCGCCCCCACCCCCGCTCTGTTCCCCACTCTACCGGCTCCCATCCCCACGTTCAGCGATGGACCGGTACTGACTTTCGCGATAGTCAGAAGCAACGGCACGCTGTGGAACGAAATCAGGATACGAGGAAAAACGTGGACGACGTACGTTGTTGAGTCGTCCGTCGACTTAAAAACGTGGGTCAAGGTTGAGGAGGTGAAGACCGGACTATTGGGTGGAAGGGTTGTGAGGGTACCCTTCGAAACCAGCTTGAAACAAAAATTCTTCCGGCTGGTCAAATAGCCGGCAGGTATTCATAACTTTCATACACGCGAGGCTGTCTAAACAACGCCTCGCTTTTTAATTATCCGCCCCACGACTTGCCGGCTTCGACAAAGCTTTGCGGTTTGCAAAGCATCAACCTTTCCTGTAGACATCAGGTGTCCACCGTGGACACCTGATGTCTACAGGAACAAAAACAAAACCCCCCTCCGCCAAAGGCGGAGGGGGGTTTTGGAAAACTCTAGAGAATCTTCACCGTACCTTCAATAATATTCTTGAGGACCACTGCCCCGATCATGACCGTCATTCCCAAAATTCCCCATAACATCTGTTGCGCTCCCTTGCCGCGAGCTTCAGCGTCATCCGCCGAACCGATAAAGCCCCTTACTCCCCACACAAATACCAGAGTCGCGATGCCAAACATTCCATAAACCAAAGGCATCAAAATGAATTTACTGATGTTGTTGACAAGGGTTGTTACCGGCTCGATGGTAGCGGCGAAACCAATGGAAGGGAGGAACGAGATGGAGGTGATAATGAACTTTTTCAAGAGTTTTCTAGGAGTAACAATACCCACTCCCAGTAGGGCCACTAGTTCGTGCCTACGGGAACCGGTACGGTTGAAATCGGAATAACAACAGCCTTGTTGAGGTTAAAGGTTCCGGAAAGAATGTTGACCAATCCCCAAACCGATACCATCACGAAGATGCCGATAATACCCCAAATAATGAGCTGCTTGGCGCCGGCGCGAGCCTCTTCGTCACCTGCTGAAGTAACAAAGTTGAAGACACCGTAAATGAATACCAAAACTCCGAGTCCAATAACGAAAGGAATAACGGTATCAACAATGTTTTGTAATACCTTAAGCAGACTGAACGCGTCGGTTGCGGCGACCGTCCCCGCGAAAGCGAGCATCGGCAAAGCACTGACAGAAAGAGAAGCAAGTAACTTTTTCATTGAACGTATATTTTTATAATAATAACTTAATAAATAAAGTGAACCGACCTTTAGGATAATGATTTATTACACTTCCAATAGTATACAACCACGGGGGTAAATGACAAGGGGTCTGTGGATATTGAAGTATGGCGACATTCATCAAAAGCATTTCTATCCTAGGAAATTTTCGGCTTTTATGGAATAAGTGGCAAAGGTTCAATGTTGGGCACGGCGTTGTTCAGGTTAAAACTACCGAGCAAAATATTGACGAAGCCCCAAATTGAGAGCATCACGAAAATACTTACTATACCCCAAATAATAAACATCTTGCCTTGAGCGCGTTTTTCTTCATTGTCACCTTGGCGAATATAACCGACCAAACCCAAAATCACTATAAATACGGCGATACTTATAAGAAACGGGATGATTCTCGCTCCGATGACGTTCACCCTTGTTATAAGGTCAATCACGGTGCCCGGTTTTGTCCCCAACACCGCGGAAGTGTTGTCGATAACATTGCCGTAAGCGTCTCGGGCTACACCGTACCTATCCGTCGCGATATTTGCCGACGGGTCCAAGTTAAAAGTCTTAACCAAAATATTGACAAAGCCCCATATCGATATCATCACGAAAATACCGATAATACCCCAGATAATAAAATTCTTGGCTTCTGTACGTTTCTCCTCGTCGGCGGCATGCGAAATAAAACCGACAATACCGTAAATCACCAACATCACGGCGAGGCCCACCAAAAACGGAATAACCGCGTCAATGATATTTTGTAATATGGCCATCAGACTGCGAAAATTAGTGGCGGAAGTGGTAGGCGGTGTTTCGAGGCCGTAAACGGCTATCCCGTTTTCATACCCAAGAAATTTTGTGTAGGGAGGAGTCTGCCCGAAAACCTCAGACGGAACAAAAAAGGGCGCGACGACCGCGAAACTCACTGAAATAAACATGGAAAGAGTGACTAGGTAACTCCCCCACCGGCTAAATAATTTTTTTCTTTTAATCATAATTTTGTCTTTAGAAAATTAAGGAGTGAAACGACTATAATTTACTTGACCCCTCCCCAGTTTTACAGAAATCAAGTATTACTTAATGAAAATATCTGAATCAATTAAATCACATTATACATGATACCATTTTCAGTGAAACTGGGGAGGGGTGATGATTTTGTACATTCGCTTCGCTCACAACAAAATCAATCATATCCCCACCGCCAAATACGACGCCGCCAAAATCTTGGCCAAAGCCCAAAAAGAAAACATGATAAACATGCCCACAAGACCGTAAGCGATAAGTTGTTTCGCCTTACCTAAACGCTCCTCATCACCTCCCGCGTTAACGTATTTCAAAACTCCGGTTATAAAACCAAAAAAACCAAACCACGCCACAAACGGCACGACCACGTTAAGTACGCTCGTAAAATTATTGACGAACTGGGTTAAGTTTGTAGGCTCGTCACCCACGTTCCACGCGGCGAAGACCGCAAGAGGTAGATACGAACATACGGCCCATACGAACATACGAAAGGTACGAAAATACGAAAGGCTACGAAAACCTTTTTCGCTCTGATTTTTATTTCCCCGCAAGATTTTTCGTATTATTTCGTATAATTCGTATGTAATTTTCGTATCCATTTTTCGTATTATTTCGTATATTTTCTCCATTCGTATTTTCGTATATTTAAAGTATGTTCGATTTATGAACAGCTAAGCGGCATTAACGGATTGAGCTGATTGATAGTGCCGCAAATAACCGCGGACAACACCTTGGCGCCCAACAAAATCGCCACGCCGATAACCGTCCAGAGAAACGCCTGCCGAGCCTTGGAAAGCTTCTCCTCGTTGCCACCCGCGGTTACCATAAGAAAGCCTGCGAAAATCAGAAAGAACACGGAAACTAGGCTGGCGATTGGAAATATCGTATCGAGGAGGGTGGTGATGAATGAGACGATTGTAGTATCGGCGCCCAGAGGATTGGGAATGGTCGCGCATGTCGGACTTCCCGGAACGCACACAGCGGCAAAAGTAAATAATAACGGGGCCAGAAACAAAACCACAGTTAGGAAGAAATAGATCTGTTTATTGTACTTACACATTTTTTATTTATTTAATATTTAACCTAAAAGTGATTTAAACTTACCCGCCGAGGTATCGAGAAACGCCGCTTCAATGGCATGCACAATTAGCCAAGCGGAAAGCATGAACAAAAGTCCGACTAGCACTTTCCCAAAAATCGCTTTAGCTTCCTCTATTTTACCCATTTCTCCCGCCGCTGTCATCATGAGAAAGCCGGCATAACCGAAAGCCAAGGCGGAGACAGCGGCGCCGGTAATGATAAAGAAGTTCGTGATGTTGTTTATAATAGCCAAAACGTGACTGAAATCGCAAGGATTGGAAACCGTGCCGCCCACGGGTTTTCCGTTAATAATCTCACCCGGTGGGTAGGTTTCGTCACCGCACGGTACCAGACCCGGAGTACCCGCGGAAACCGTGACGGGAATCACCGCGACAAATCCGAGTAGAGTAATCGCGAAAAGCAGTCCTGAAGTGATTTTTTTGTAATGGTTCATCATAATACGAAAAGTTTATACGAATTATACGAAATAACACGAACACCCTCTTGACGTTCTGAAATTTTTCGTATCCTTTCGTATGTTCGTACCCATTTCGTATTTTCGTATATTTATATTCGCTTCAACGAACTGTTGAGCTCCCTTCCGGCGGCCTCAATCGCCTTGCCCGATTCCAATTCGCCGCTTGTTACAGATTCTATCATATTCTGAAAAATTATTGATGACTCCGCGGGGTTTGGGTCAAGCCAACCACGGGACCGAATGGCAGAATCGTAAAAAATTGATTGATACGGGTCGGCGGGGGAAGCACTCAGCAAATCACGACGAACCGGCGGCAATCCGGTCGCTTCACTCCAAAGTGCCAGCGGGCCAGCGGATGTAATAGCCAGAATATGACTCAAAGCATCTACGGCATTTGGAGAATTCTTCAAAACCGCCAATCCCCACATTTTACCAAAAGTAACGGCGACCGCGGAACCTTTCGGTTGCGGAAAGAACGTCAAATCAAAATTGAGATTGGGATTCTTGTCTCTGATCTTCGAACTCTCGGAAGCGAAGCCGAAATAGAAAGCCAGCTTGCCGGCGGCAAAAAGGTCTCGGGAGTTGGGAAGAGCGCGGTTCCAAGAATAGTTAGGCTTAACGGGATTGGCGAAATCGGTATAAAAGTTAATCGCTCCGACGGAACTTAAAGTGGCGGGAACAATAGCGGAAGCAAAACCAAAACCATCAGACGAAGGACTCACTATTGAATTCCCCGTCTGGAGAAAAAGCGCGGCGATAATTTCCTTGGCGTTTAGAATATTGCGAAACTCTCCCAAAGACACCCCGCTTCGGACAATATTCTGGCTTTTATCCTTCTGCGTCAGACGAGGCACCAATGTCAAAAACTCGTCCCAAGTCACGGGCGGTCGCGAAATTCCCTGATTTGTTAACAGATCGCGGTTCCAATACATGATAAGGGGGTCAACCGCAAAAGGTATGGCGATAGCCCCTTCAGCACGCAAAAACAATTCTCCTTCCTCAACAAACGTATCCTTAAACGTGCGGAGCGGCATCGTGGCGTAGGAAATCGGCGCCATCTTGTCACCATGTCTCAAAATCAAATCCTGAGACAACAAAATAACATCCGGACCCATTCCTTTCGCCAAAGTCTCAAGAAACTCTTGGTCAAAACCTTCGGGGCGCTTCTCGACATAGGTCATCTTCAAACCGTTATTTCCTTGCGTCAAATCCTTAACTGCATTGTTAAAGTCCGCATCAGAAATCGTACCCCAGATAACAACCGGAACACCGCTTCCTTTGTTCTTGTTTTTGACAGTAGCCAAAACAACCAGTCCGGCCACGAGCGAAACACCGAATATGGCGAGAACGACAGCTTGAAAAGCGGAAATTTTCATAATGATACGAAAAATTTATACGAATTATACGAAATGATACGAAAAATTTATGAAAACCGTACTTACAGCATTAAAGTTTTCGTATATGTTCGTATATTCGTACCCGTTCGTATTTTCGTATGTATATCTTAACATTTTTATCTTCGAAATATAAGCCCGTAGTGATGAGCGCCGGCGTCTTTGATATCGCGGTCAAATACAAAACCGGCCTTCTCGAAAATGCCTCTGGCCGTCTCGGGAGTAACGACATTTTCCGGTTGAGGGCCGACGCCACCATACGAATCCTTCCAATCAACGACAAGCAACCTGCCGTCGGCACGAAGAATCCTCTTGACTTCAATCGAGAAACTATCCTTGTGCTCAATCTGAAACAACGAGTTACACACCAATACGACATCTACCGAAGCGTCAGCCAAACGAGTACCGCCCAATTTCTCAATATTGCCCCACAAGGCCTCGACGTTAAAAAGTTTGCTTCTTACAGCCTCGTTTTTGATTTTCTGAAGCATGTCCTTCAGCACATCCACGGCATAAACTCGCCCCAAGGGACCCACCATTTTCGCCGCGAGAATAGCGTAAAAACCCGCGCCACTTCCGAGGTCCGCCACGATTCTGCCCGTCGTGAGCTTGAACTGGTCTAAGATTTTTTGAGGGTCGGAGAACATCGGAATGTTAATTCCTAATTACCTAATTGTCTAATTCATCTAATAAAATATCCAATTTCAAATTCTCAAACAAACTATAATACAAAGTTACCCTAACTATTTTTTATCTGAGTCCAATTCTGCAACCCATTCTGCCAAAGTCGCTAACGTTAGAACCGAGAATATCTGAAAAGCAGTGATGTTGTTTCCGTTATCATACCAAATAGCAATAACACCGCCTATAATGACATAATAAAACCCTTTTTTAGGAATTTTCATTTTCTTTGGCTTCTTCTTAATCGCCTTTACACCTTTGGTGAATGAAGGTCTTTGAAATTTTATTAGAAATTAGGTGAATTGGAAATTAGAAATTTATAACTTAATTGTATTACAGACAAGTCAAAGAAGCTATGTTATCTCCGTCACGCAACTTCATAATTCTAACCCCCTGCGTCTGCCGGCCAATAATCGGGATTTCCTTGAGAGCAACGCGAATCACCTGACTCTTTTTGGAAATGGCGATAACTTCCTCAATTTCCGTTTCATCGACAACCTTAGAAGCGATAAGCTTACCCGTTTTAGACGTAATTTTGGCTGTCTTGATACCCGAGCCGCCGCGCTTTTGGGTTTTGTATTCTTTGAGGTCGGTTTTTTTGCCGTAGCCATTTTCCATTATGACAAGGAGTGACGGGTCTTTCTGGTTCTTCTTTATTATATCCGCGCCGACAAGAGCATCATTTTTACCCAAACGCACTACGCGCACCCCTCCGGCATTTCTTCCCATTTCCCGCACATCATTTTCCTTGAAGCGGATGGATTGACCGTTCATCGTGACGACAATGCAATCGTCGCCTTTTTCGACAAATGAGGCCGATATTAGCTGGTCATTTTGCTGAAGCTTGATGGCAATAAGTCCTGAGCGGCGCACATCATGAAAATTCTTAGCCGCCGTTTTCTTACCAACACCGCTTTTGGTCACCATGAGAAGTGAGAGGGTCGACTGTTTGACCGCTTTTGGCATCGCTAAAATACTCGTCACTTTTTCATCGTCGGCAAGTGAAATGAAATTAACGATTGACTTGCCCTTGGTCGCGCGCTTGCCCTCGGGAATTTCATACATCTTAATCTGGTACGCCTTGCCCTTGTCGGTAAAGAACAACAAGTCGCTGTGGGTCGTGGCCGTGAGGAACATAGTGACAAAATCCTCCTCCTTGGTGTCTAGGTCAATCACGCCAACCCCCCCGCGTCTTTGCTTGCGATATTCCTCCGGGTCGGTGCGTTTGATGTAACCGCCTTTCGTAAGCACGAGTACGCTTTCGGTGTCGGGAATCAAATCCTCCTCGGAAAAACTGCCAACCGCCTGCTTTACGACTTTCGTCCGGCGCTCATCGCCGAATTTGGCCTTTATCTCTTTCAGCTCGTCTTTAATGATGGAAAGAATGCGCTTTGGACTTGCCAAAATTTCTTTGAGGACCTTTATAAGGTCTTGTACCGCCTTGAGCTCGTCCTCGATTTTCTTGCGTTCCAAACCAGCGAGGCGCTGCAGCTTCATGTCGAGAATGGCAAGCGCCTGCAATTCGGAAAACTTGAATTGCTTCATCAGATTGGCTTTTGCCTCCTCCGCGTCCTTTGACTTCTTGATGAGTTTGATGATTTCGTCAATGTGGTCGAGCGCCTTCTTCAAACCGAGCAAAATGTGTTCGCGAGCTTCCGCCTTTTTCAAATCAAACTCGGTGCGGCGGCGAACCACGATTACTCGATGGGCAACAAATTCTTCTAGAATCGCCTTAAGCGATAAGGTCTGCGGAATACCGTCAACCAAAGCAACCACATTGAAATGAAAAGCTTCTTCAAGTTGGGTATGCTTGTACAGGAAGTTCAGAACTTTCTCCGGATAGGCGCCTTGCTTTAGGTCAATGGCGATACGAATATCTTTTGAGGACTCATCACGCAAACCCTTGATACCTTCGATTTTTTTCTCGCGGACTAGATCGGCAATCCGCATGATGAGCTCAGCCTTATTCACCCTAAACGGAACGGAAGTAATAATAATCTGAAACATACCGGACTTCGTTTCCACAATTTCCGCCACACCTCGGGTCACTACGCCGCCCCTACCTGAACCGTAGGCATGCGCCAAGTCTTTGGCACCAAACACGATACCGCCCGTCGGAAAGTCCGGACCCTTGATAAATTGAAGCAAGTCTTCGGTCGTGGCGCTTTTGTTGTCTATAAGATGAGTCGTCGCGTCCACCACTTCGCCGAGATTGTGAGGCGGAATGTTGGTAGCCATACCGACGGCAATACCGAGCGTGCCGTTCAAAAGAAGGTTAGGCACTACCGCCGGCAGAACCGTGGGTTCATGCTTTGTACTGTCGTAGTTCGGGCGAAAATCCACTGTCTCTTTTTCAATATCTCGAAGAAGGTCAGCGGAAATTCGCGACATCTTGGCTTCGGTATATCGGTGCGCGGCGGCGGGGTCGCCGTCAATTGAACCGAAGTTTCCCTGACCGATGATGAGGGGATACCTCATGGAAAAATCCTGAACCATCTTCACCATCGTATCGTAAACGGCCACATCACCGTGAGGGTGATAATTGCCGAGTACTTCACCGACTACCGTCGCTGATTTTCTGAATTTGGCGGAAGAGGTCAGTCCCATTTGATTCATGGCAAAAAGAATTCTACGGTGAACCGGCTTCAGACCGTCCCGCACATCGGGCAAAGCACGCGAAGTAATAACCGACATGGCATAGTCGAGATACGACTCGCGCATTTCGGTTGAAATGTTGCGGGAAATTACGTTAATGTGAGGCTTTATTTCGGGCTCCTTTTCGGGCTTTTTTTCTGGTTTTTTGTCAGCCATAATCTCGGAATTGTATCAAATTAAGAGTGAAAAGTGAAGCCCTGTGGCGCTCTATTTATTAGGCACGCTCGAAGTGGGAACTTCAAAAAGTACCGAGCTCATCTCTTTAAGGGAGGCGTAAAAATCAATAACGCTTGCTTTAATTTGTTCCAAGGGCTTAAGCTCCTCGGCTATCGTCTTGGAATCGAGAACATTCGTGTCCGATACAAAATTAAAAGTGGAAAGCCAAATCAGTAAAATCAAAACCGTTATCGTGCTTGCGATTAAAACCGCGACGCGCTTGCGGTAGTGAAGGGGTTTTTTACGAAGATGTTCTAAATATTCCATCATACGAAAATAAAATACGAATGGGTACGGATATACGAAAAACTACGAAAATTCCGCCTTATTGTATTACGGTTTTCGTATTTTTTCGTAAAATTCGCATAGTTTTCGTATCATACCTGCGGCAGCAACACCGCCACGTCACCCTCCTTGCCTTCCAAGTCTTTTTTCTTGAGTGTCAGCTTGTCTTCCGGCTTTGTGCCTTCTTCTCCGGCTTCCTTCAAAAAAGTTTTAAGATTCTTATCGCCCGCGTCATCGTAATGCATGGGAATAATAAGTCGGGGTTCCAGTTTTACGGCAAGCTCGTAAGCGGCAGCGGCGGAAAGAGTCCCTTCTCCGCCAATCGGCACAAACAGCACATCGATATCATCAAGTGCTTCTTTGGTCTCGGCGGACAAATCTTTGGAATCAAGCGCGCCCAAAAAGCAGAGGTTCATGCCTTCGAGCGAGATACTATAGATAGTATTGATACGCGTCTCTTTGGAACCTGCGGGCAGTCCATAGTGCGAATCGCTCTTGAAACCTTTAATGAAAACGCCTTTGATTTCGTATTCGCCGGGACCGTTGACGGCGAATGGTTTGTGGTCACCGTGGGTCACGGTGTCCACGCCGTTCATGTCCTTATCGTTAAGAGAAATAAGCGCGATGTCGGCACCGAAGCGCGAGGATTTGTGCTTTGACTCTTTCGAGACGGGATTAACCGCCAACACCGTATCGCCAAACTGAATTTTAAACGCCTCCAAACCGAGGTATGTGATAATCATAAGTGAGATTGTAGCACAAGAAGATTTAAGATTAAAGTTTTAAGATTTAAGTAAGACTGAGCCCCCGATTTGGACATCCGATGTCCAAATCGTGGGTTTTTACTTTAAACTTCACCTTTGCTCCAGTTCAACTTCAAAACGTGTAGAATTTCTGATGTATCATCTTAAGCTCACGGTCGTACACTAAAATGATACACGGTTTTTAGCGCAATCATGTGCAGTATAATATTTTTCTTGCCCTTATTGATTTTTCGTGTATACTGTCTGCCAACGCCTGCCCCCGCCCTTTGCGGGAGTGCCGCAAGGCAAAGGTGATTAACAAAACGCGTAAGAGCTAAACTCCAAGGCACGGGCCGACGAGCCTCCTACCACCATTGTTTTATGAAAAAAGACGACAACGCGGCCACCACCCTTAAAGAGGCTGCTGATTTAGTGGATAGCCCACCGAAAGACGTTGCGACGGAGGACAAAGAAAAGAAGGAAACCCTAATGGGTAAAATTCTCAAAGACACGGCCAGTCCTCCGGCCGTGGGCGATATCGTGGAAGGCACGGTCGTCAACATTGAGAAATCAAAGGTTTACGTGGACCTGCCACCCTTCGGCACGGGTATCATTTACGGACGTGAATATATAAACGCCCGCGACGTTATCAAAAAAGTTTCGATTGGTGACAAGATTGCCGCTAAAGTCGTTAATGTTGAAAACGAGGACGGCTATATTGAACTTTCTCTCAAGGAGGCTCGCCAAGCAATGATTTGGAGTGAGGCCGATGCCGCTATCCGCGACAAGAAAATCGTGGACCTTACCGTCAAAGAAGCCAACAAGGGCGGACTGATTCTCGAATGGCAAGGCATCGCCGGTTTCCTTCCCGCTTCACAATTGAAGACGGAACACTACCCGCGCGTGGCTGATGGCGACAAAGACAAAATACTCGAGGAGCTCCGTAAACTCGTCGGCCAGAAAATTTCGGTCTGCGTCATTTCAGCTATTCCCAAGGAAGGCAAACTTATCTTTTCCGAAAAAAATCCTGAGGCCAAGGACAAGGAAAAAATTGTGGGCAAATACAACGTGAGTGACGAAGTCGAAGGCTCGGTCACCGGCATTGTGGACTTTGGCGTGTTCGTGAAACTCGAAGAGGGCCTAGAAGGATTGGTACACATTTCGGAAATTGATTGGGCGCTCGTCGAAGACCCCCGCACTCATTTCAAAGTTGGGCAGAAAGTGAAAGTGAAAATCATTGAAATCAAGGACGGCAAAATTTCTCTATCGATCAAAGCTTTGAAGCCAAACCCATGGGTTGACGCCGCCAAGAAATACAAAAAGGATGACGTAACAAAGGGTGTGATTATTAAATTCAACAAGCACGGCGCGCTCGCCTCTATTGAAGAAGGCGTGGCCGGCTTGGTCCACATTTCCGAATTCGGAACGGACGAAAAACTCCGCGCCAATCTTGAACTCGGCAAAACCTACACTTTCAAAATTACTTTCTTTGATGCCAAGGAGCAGAAGATGGCGTTGTCGTTTGTGGGAGACAAAAAGTAAAGGGCGCTTGAAAGCTCTCTCGAAAAGGACCGGAAAAATCCCCCAGCGGGGATTTTTCCTTATCCGCTCGCCTCGCTCTCCCTCGCCGACTCGGGAACTGGCCCGCTCGGCTCCTCGCCGTCCTTTTCAAGAGACTTTCTCGCTAAGATGACCCCGCAACTTCGGAAAGTTGCGGGGTTAATTTTGCTTTGTAATGATACGCCACCCATTACGTCATAATCCGTAACAGTAACGAAGTCTATATTTTATTAAGTAAAAATTATAACGATTATGAATAAAAACTTGGCGGCAATAGGAGGAATCATCGCATTGTTGGTAATTGGGGGAATGGTTTTTTACTATCCTAGCGACAACCTTTCAACCACTGACACAACCTACAAGGAACCTACCGACTCAACAGCTCTCAGCACTGGCACAGCAAATACTTCTACCACAGTCACTACGACTACCACTGTGCGAACTGCCACCAGCATACCTCTAGCGACAACAGACCAAAACGTTGAGCCCTCCGGAACCACCGCCGTGGTAACAGGTACGGTCACTCCTAACGGAGCTTTCACCAGCTACTGGTACGAGTACGGAGCCACAGAAAACTTGGAAAATAAAACATCAAACCAGACCGTGGGTTCCGGATATGTATCAATTCCGGCTCCTGGCTATATTACGGGACTCTCAAACAAAACGAAGTACTATTTCCGTCTCGTCGCGGAAAACAGTGTGGGCAGGACAGCAGGATCTCTGTATTCATTTCAAACTACAAGCAACAATCCCACTCCTGTGGGCAGCGCGCCTAGCGCAAAAACACTGTCCTCGAATGGCGTATCCCGAACGTCGGCAAATCTAAATGGTGAAGTGAGTCCCAATCGTGGCCTGACTCAATATTGGTTTGAATACGGAAAAACCAATAACTTGGGCGACACCAGTTCGTTCACCTCTATCGGAAACGGCAGCAATAATTTGTCCGCCTCCGCGGCGGTTACTAACCTCGCGCCGGCTACAACATATTACTTCCGCCTCAACGCCCAAAATCAGTTCGGTACCGCGAACGGTTCAATCTTAAACTTCAAGACTGACGGTCCGGCCGTAACCTCACCTTCCGTAACTACCGGAAACGCTAGCGACATCAGTACTTCGGACGCCACCTTAAACGGAACAGTCAACGCGAACGGCGCTGAAACAAAGTACTGGTTTGAATACAGTAGCGACACACTTGTCGGTTCAATACTCCTAAGCGCCACGGAACAAGTATCGGTCGGCGCGGGTACGGGGGTGGTTTCGGTGGATGCCGACATCACGAATCTTAAACCTCGCACTACTCACTATTTCCGTCTACACGCTCAAAACAGTGCCGGTATCGTCAAGGGAAGCCAGGTGACGTTTAAAACAAAATAGTTTCCAGTTTTTAGTTTCCAGTAAATCGGAAGGCTTAGCCTTCCGATTTCACTCCCTAAATAGGATACTCATTGATGATACGGAGAAATTCGTCCTTCTTGTCGGGCGTTATCATAGCAAAAAAATCTTTCATACTGTTATCGAGCGCGCCGTCCCGAAGATAATGTTCTCGCGCATACGCGAGGTGTGCTCTGGTAAAAACCTCATCGCCTTCAAATCCGAAATAATTCTTCAGTTGGGACATACGCTCAACAAGCTCGTCGGGATTCCGCAAGTAATTCGGATGAGGAGAGTCCGGCGATATGCGTGAAAAATCAAACCCTTTTGAAATATCCTGTGTGTCAATCTTAAAACCTCTGACGACGTGACCTTTTTCGTGCGCTTCGACCGCGTTTTTCTCGGCCACTGAAAGTAGACGTCCCTTCAGCGTCGCGTCACTAAATACTGTACCATTTTCCAAAGGTGAACCGAGTGCTTCGGGATTATGCCCCATACTGACAGCAGGGATGTATGTCGTATGCGAAAGGGCCGAATCGACATCATTGTCAAAATTTCGAATTTGGTCATAATAAAACTTTTTCGTGTATATGTCTTTGTCGGTAAATTGCTCGACTTTATACGGCAACGTTCCGTTAAACACCGGCCATCGCAAGGCAAGAAGTTTTTCCTTCATATCGGGGTGTTTCAAACGCTTGAAAAGCGCGAGCGTCCAGTCCCCCTTGTAATTACCTTCGATACTTTTTTTCGTACCGTAGGAATCTATACCCAATTCCCTTTTCTTCTCCCGAATTCGTCTCCGTTCTTGTCTGGCTTTAAATGCACGTTCCGAATCTGAGCTTATTTCCTCATCAGTCATTGTCTTTTTCTCAATAGAAACCAGCCTGTCGATGACCGCGCCATGTTCGGGAGTTTCAGTTGGAGTATCTTTAATAACTTCAGGATCGGTCCTTTCCATCGCATCAGTGTATCAAAACTCCGCCATACCGAGAAATAAAGCTCTAAATCGGAAGGCTAAGCCTTCCGATTTCTTTACAAAACCAGTTCGTTCTGGTCACCAACCATTGTGAGAGGCCCGACCCCAATTTTAGATTTTTCCGATTTTTCGCACTTAAACTACCTTGTGGGGTGCCTGACCCTAAACCTCCCCAAGAAATCGAAGAAGCAATACCAGTCTTCGCCTTTGTAATATTTAGTTTCCAAATCCATGAGCCGGCCCGCCAAATAAAATATCGCGAAACCAAAAACTAAACCTGTGATAGTATCGATGGCGTAATGCTGAAGCGAATAAAAAGTGCCTACGGTATTAAAAACAAACCATATTGAAAACACAGCGGACAGAATTTTCTTTTTTATTTTAAATATACCCAGTAAAATTATAAGTCCCCAAGCCGCGTGAAGACTTGGAATAGAGCTGACGCTGTAAAAACTATTGTCGTCACTTATCCATATTTCGTGGAAAAAGTCTTTATACGAAGAAAATGTTTTACTTTCCTTAAAATCACCCGGCATCGGTAAGTTGACGTTATCCGCCTTAAACACTTTTGCGATATACAACGCATCGGGAGAAATTACCGGTAATACCGTAAAAAGTGGAAGAGCAATGAGACATGACAAAAAAAATGCGATAAACGTCTGTCTGAAGATATTTTTATTTAAAAACGCCAGCATAACTATCAATGGGCAAAAAACTAAAAGTAGATTGGCATATGTATACAAAATGATTGATTCCACCATGGTACCGCTGAAAAAATTTATAAGGGACAAAGCCGGCAACCCTCCCCAAATGGCACGTTCGAGTTTGTCTATCAAGAGTGTAAATTCCAACACCCTTCCGCCGGATACGGAATAAAAAAGATACGTTACTGACAATCCGAGCGTTAGTGACATAACGTTAGAAAAAATGGTTACAGCCATCAGACTTTTTATGACGGAAACTGCCAGCGGTATTTTGACAACCCGGTTTCTCAAATTAATTATGAGATAAATTATGATGTAAATTCCGACCAAGGACCACAAAAAAATGAAAATCGTCTGAAGTTCGAAGTTTGCCAGTATTGCTGTCATGTAATTTAATTTCACAAAGAGTTCTACAAAAGTGACTTGGTTGACTGAATTAATTGCCCAGATTAAAAATCCGAAAAAAATTAAAATAGACGGGGCTACAAGAGCGTAAATTTCTATCGGCAATTTCCTAAGAAGATTTTTCATTTTTTCTAAATCGGAAGGCTAAGCCTTCCGAATTCTTTACAAAACCACTTCGTTCTGGTCACCAATCAACTCTACTTCCCCGTCTGTAACCATCAGCACCTGTTCGTCGGTGAGAATTTTTACCGGATACTTCACTTGCGAAATTTTTTCCTTCAATATCTCGTTATACTCCGGCTTGTAGTGAACGGACAATAAAAACGGCACCAGATTCATGGCGGTAAAATCGGAAACGCCGAAACGATTTCTGTCTTGATGCTTCCACGCAGCCATCTCGATAGTCGGACAGCAAACATAACTCCCCGCGCTGCCGCCCATGTAAATCAAACCTTTTGGTAACAACTCTTTAACAACTTTATCAAAACCGCTTTCGCGTATAGATTTCAGCAAATAGTAAGAATTGCCACCCTCAACGTACACCAATTCTTTTTTACTCAAAATCTCACGCAACTCGTTTTCACTCTTGCCGTCCAAATCAAGTTCCTCCGACTTGAACCCTTCCTTTTTGAAAAATGCCCGATTTCTTTCGAAGTATTCCAAATTAGTCACGCCCTTTGAAGCGGTAATCACATGCGCCATTTCAAACTCCTTCCACGGCTTCCCCAACACCGACGGCAAGCCGTTTATGAGGAGACGTAGGCTGGATAATAATAGAAGCGTACTTTTTACTTTGGGTTTCATTTAAAGCAAGGGCTTCAAACCTATTTGGACAAACTAAAATTGTCTTTAGGGGTCCAGCCAAAAGGATTTGAAATATCAACAGGTCTACCCGTGTTATTTGACACTCCATATACAATTGCGAAGTTCTCGGGTATCGCGGAAACAGAAACAATTGCACGTATCAAATTGCCACAGTCCCAGTGGCTGAACCATTTCTCTTTCGCCAAAGGATTTTCTTTTGTCGTCATACTTGGTTGATTATTTGCATTTAGTCCCATAAACCTGATGCAAACAACTTCTAGACCATGCTTTGCCCAATAACGCCCTAATGACTCCATAAATACTTTGCTCGCACCGTATGGACTATCAGGAGAGGGTATATCGTAGGGAGAAAGTAATACTGGTCCATTCCACACGGAAAGATCGTTTGCGTGAATTGAGCTGGCCATAATCACACGAGGAATATTCGCCTCTTTTGCCGCTTTGTAAACGTTATATGTCATTAGAGAATTATCTGGATCAATAGTGCCACTTAGCCAATTTTCTATTTTATTATTCCATGCCAAATGTATCACGACATCATTTCCCGCCATGGCAGCTTTAAGCTTTACAATGTCCCGCACATCATTTTCTGGCAGGTCAAAACAAGTATATGTAAATTCAGTAACTTGATTACGAATAACCGTTCCAATAATTCCATTTGAACCTGTGATAAATATTTTAGCCATATATTCCTCTAAAAACTCCCCTGACGGCTCATCGCCGTTTCGCGGTCTTCGGTGACAATAACAGAAAGAGCTTCGCTGATACTTTTGGCGAGCTTTTTGAGTTCGGCGAGTTCGTCGGGTTTGAATTTGCCGAGAATAATTTTGTCCACCACCGCTTCTTCTTGTGATTTTCTGACCACGGCGGCGGAGGAAGCGATGCCTACGCGTATCCGCGTGAACGCTTGGGTTTTCACCGTCTTTATAATCGATTCCACTCCCCTATGACCGCCCGAACTTTTATTGAACGAGATTTTGAATTTACCGAATGGAATATCCAAGTCGTCGTGAACAACTGCTAAATTAGTAACCTCGTTCATCTTGTCTTTTCCCTTACCCTGAATCTTAAATCTTAAATCTTTAATCTTCTTCAAAGATTCTCCTGAGTTGTTCATAAAAGATTCCGGTTCCACCAGCAAAACTTTGCTAGTACCGACTTTTCCTTCCGAAACCAGAGCCTTTAACTTCTTATCCGGCGTCCATTCCGAAAAATCATTAGCTTTTGCGAACGCTTCAAGCATCATACGCCCCGCGTTGTGGCGGGTATTGGTGTATTCTTCTTCCGGATTACCGAGACCGACGATAATATAAGACATAAAAAATTAAAAATTAAAACTCAAAATGCAAAACTACAATTTAAAATTAAAAATTGCGAGATTTAAAGCAGTTTACACTTTAAATTGTCACTTTTATCTTTGATATTTACATTTTACATTGATATACAGAGAAGTCCATTTACCGAAATTCGTACATTTTAGACCGAAAAGTATTAGAACACTATAAAAGCTCTTGCGTCAACACACACTTGGTACTAAAATTCAGTCATCATGAGCGATGAAAAAATTAATCTGTCGAAAACGGAGACAGAAATAAATTTTTCAGAAACGAACGCGCCCCACGACGCTCCTCCTCCCAAAGAAAAACAAGACACGTGGTTTGATATCGTAAAATTTGTCCTCATCACCGCCGCCATCGTCCTGCCGATACGATTTTTCATCGCCCAACCCTTTCTAGTATCCGGCCCTTCCATGGACCCGACCTTCCACGACAAAAATTATCTGATTGTGGACGAAATAAGCTACCGTTTTGAAAAACCGAAGCGTGGAGAAGTCATCGTGTTCAAGCACCCAGGCGAAAGTAAATACCTCATCAAGAGAATTGTGGGCCTTCCCAAAGAAACTATCGAGCTTCTCGGAGAAACCGTGACTATTAAAAACACCGAGCACCCCGAGGGGTTCGCTTTGGACCAATCTTTCGTGGTAAACAAAAAATCAGAGTCAAAAACCACCACCTTTCTTGATGATGGCGAGTATTTTGTCATGGGGGATAACCGACCCGTGAGCTATGATTCCCGCGCGTGGGGAGGGCTCCCCGCCGAAAATATCGTTGGACGACCAATTCTTCGCCTGTACCCGTTCAATCAGATAGGATTATTCCCCGGAGACCAAAGTGAGTAAAAAACTGCCATGAATTATCAATTTCCAATTTTCAATCAATGCCCGAAATGTTCCAATTTTCAAAATTGATACATTAGAAATTCAATGAAAATTGAAAATTAAGAATTGAAAATTTTTATCCCCATGCCTCCCACCACCCTCACAAAAGCAAAAAGCAAACAGCCCTCCCGCACGGGGGCAAAAAAGGTGGAAACGTGTTTGCACAAAAATATCGACCTGCCGGCGGAAATCGCTCTCTACTACGGCTTCGCTTTGTGTGAACCGCCAGTCATCACCAAAGAAGATACCCGAAAGGCTCGGAACATTACCGAACCCGAACTCCGTGGCAGAGAATCGACCGACGAAACTTTGAAGCGATTTTCACTTGAGGAAAAGGTGGCGCTGGTCCGGATGTACCACGACAAAAAACTTGAAAACGGACCGCAACCTGTGATGTTTTATTTTGGCAAACCGATTGGAAACGAAGACGCTCCCAAAAAACCCGCCACCAAAGAGCGTAGCATCTCTCTTGAAGTCATGGGCGCGCCCAAAAGCATCGCCGAAGCTCTTCTTATCAAGACGGCTCTGGAAATTCTCAAGGAAGAAGGTTTTGAAAATCTCTCCGTGCATGTAAATAGCGTCGGCGACCGCGATACGGTAGCGCGATTCAGTCGCGAACTCAGTGCCTATTACAGAAAAAATATCGAGGAACTCCCCGCCCACTGCCGTCAACTATTGAAAAAGGACGTGTTCGGTCTTCTGTCCTGTAAAAACGAGAAATGCCGGATTATAAAAGATAGCGCGCCGAAGTCTATGAGCTTTCTTTCCGAGGACTCGCGCGAACACTTCAAAGAGGTTTTGGAATATCTGGAGTTTTTGGAAATTCCTTACGAAATCGACCACTTCCTTGTCGGAAACCGCGCGTTTTCCTGCCAAACAATTTTTGAAATCCACGACCCGGCGAGCCGCGATAAGTGCGAGCCGCTCGCCATCGGGGTGCGATACGCCAACATCGCCAAAAAACTTGGATTCAAACGTGACCTCCCCGGCATCGGTATTCATCTGGCGTTCAAAGCCAAGAATGAACAGAAAAATATAAAATTCCTGAAACCGAAAATTTATTTTATTCAGCTTGGGTTTGACGCGAAACTCAAGAGCCTCAAAATCATCGAGACTCTGCGAAAAGAAAAAATCCCGATGTATCAGGCAATTTCACACGACAGGCTTGTTTCCCAGCTGGGGCTTGCCGAAAGCATGAAGATTCCTTATACCATTATCATGGGACAAAAAGAGGCAATTGACGACACGGTTATCGTCCGCGACATGGAGAACCGTTCGCAGGATACGGTGAAGATTGTCGATTTACCGAAATATCTAAAGAAATTGTAGATACGAAAATACGAATTAACACAAATATACGAAAATCAAAAACCCTGCGGCAGAGACCGCAGGGTATGCTCGGTCTCATGCCTAAGTAGTAATAGTGAGAGTTTACCATAGCTTGAGAGTTTCCACATCGCGTTTCCCTTGGTTTTT
>Ga0209211_10004286_pt1 | contig 22382 bp, 20 predicted proteins | sample RifGroA2_FD_183992 | JGI IMG/M metagenome (GOLD analysis project Ga0209211, IMG submission 183992) | Groundwater microbial communities from Rifle, Colorado, USA - Groundwater A2 (SPAdes) (version 2) | ecosystem: Environmental > Aquatic > Deep subsurface > Groundwater | place: Rifle, Colorado...
GCCTTCTCGCTGGACATGCGGACGTTCCTGCTGCCCTACATGTTCATCACGGCGCCGGCCATGCTGCTGATCAACACCACGGTCCTCGAGGCCGCGTGGATCTTCGTGACCGCCTCCGTGGGCATGTACGGGCTGGCCGCGGCCATGCAGGGCTACCTGATCACCGAGGCCCGCTGGTGGGAGCGCGTGGTGCTCTTCGTCTGCGCCATCGGTCTCGTGCACCCGGGCCTGTACACCGACATGGCGGGCGCCGCCGGCTTCGCCGTCGTGTACGCGGCCCAGCGCCGGCGGGCCCCCGACGCCCCGCTGATCTAGCAGGATGCCGGGGTCAGCCGGCAGTCTCGACGGCGATGCGCACCAGCGTCCCTGCGGGGAGCGTGGCGGAGAGATCCAGCGTCCGGCCGGCGATCTCCAGCCGGTGCTCGGTGTACGGGTGGACGAACAGCGACAGCTCCGGCAGCCGCTGGGTGAGACCGAACTGGCGGATGAGACCATCGCGGATCTCGTACTGATCGCCCGGCTGTAGCTCCGGAAGCCCGGGCCCGAAGGTGCCGAAGGAGGTCTCGCGGACGACGAGATCCCCCGCGACGCCCACCTCGAAGACGCCGCTCACCCGCGTCTGCGAGACGGAGTGCACGTAGGAGAGTGTGAAGCGCTCGCGGGGGGCCACCAGGAGCCGCAGGAGGACGCGACCGGCCTTGGCGTCCTTCACGACCAGCTGGGGGCCGCCAGGACCGCCCAGCTCGCCGAGCAGCCACACCCCCATCGCGGTGGCCAGGACCACGGCCACCGCGATGACGGCGAGCAGGCCGCGAAAGCGACCGCGCGAGCGCCGGCGGCGACGACGGACGACCACCGCCACTCCTCCGCTACTTCTTGACGCCCTTCTCCTTGAAGAACTTGTCCGCGCCCGGGTGCAGCGGGATCGGCATGCCGTTGAGCGCCGTCTCGAGCGTCAGGCTCTTGGCCGCCGAGTGAGCCTCGTGGAACTGCTTGAGGTCGTCGAAGATGGCCTTGGTGAACTTGTAGACCAGGTCCTCCGGCAGCTCGGCCCGGGCCACCATCATCGCCATGACCGCCACCGTCTGCGCCTCGGCCTGGTCCTTGTACGTGTTGGCGGGCACCTTCACCGCCGTGTAGAACGGGTACTTCCCGATCAGCGCCGCGGCCTCGCTCCCCGCCACCGGCACCAGCACGGTCTTGCCGGAAATGAAGGTGTCCACGATCACGGCGGAGCCGAGCCCGGTGGTGAAGAAGGCCGCATCCACCCGCCCGTCCTTGAGCTGATCCGCCGCGGCGGCGGCGTCGATGCGCTCGGCCTGGACGTCGCCCACCTTGAGGCCGTGGCTCTCCATCACCTGGATCGCGTTGGCCTCGGTGCCGGACCCCTGCGGGCCGAGCACCACCTTCTTGCCCTTGAGGTCGCGGATGCCCTTGATCCCCGACGCCTTGGTCGCCACCACGTGGACGAGCTCCGGATAGATCGTGAACACGCCCCCCATGTTCTTGACGGGCTTGCCCAGGAAGGCCGACAGCGTCACGCCGTTGTAGGCGTAATAGGCGATGTCGTTCTGGAGGAGCGCGAAGTCGGCGTCGCCTGACCCGACGAGCTGGGCGTTGGCCACCGAGGCGCCGGAGGATTCCACCGTGGCGCGGATATTGACGTCCTTCGCCTTGTAGGCGATGCGGGACATGGCCCCCGCGAGAGGGTAGTAGACTCCCACCACCCAGCCCGACGCGATGGTGACAAGCCTCCGCTGCTGGGCCAGGAGCGAGGACGGCAGGAGCAACGTCGCGGCCAGGGCGGCAATGGCCATGAGACACAGAGCACGGCGGTGGATCTTCATCGAAGCCTCCTTGACGGGTGGTCGAATGGATGGCTCTCCGGGACGGGCCGGAGGTGCGGCAAGGATAGGAGCAATCATGGTGCCGGTCAAGGCCGCCAGGCGCCTTGACGCCCTGCGAAGCGGCTCTTACACTAGCGCGCGATGGCCCTGCCCTCACGCGGCACTTCCCGCATCGGCGTCGACATCGGCGGCACGTTCACGGATCTCGTCTGGGTGGACGAGGCCACGGGCGCGGTGCGCGTCGGCAAGGTGCTCACGACGCCCAAGGATCCCGCCCAGGCGGTGGAGCAGGGCGTCGTGGCGCTGCTTCAGGAAGCCGGGAGCGCGCCCGCGAGCGTCCGCACGCTCATCCACGGCACAACGCTGGCGACCAACGCGCTCATCGAGCGCAAGGGCGCCCGGACCGGTCTGCTCACCACGGCGGGCTTCCGCGACGCGCTCGAGATCGGCCGCGAGGGGCGGTACGACATGTACGATCTCTTCATCGACCAGCCCACTCCCCTCGTCCCGCGCCACCTGCGCCTGGAGGTCCCGGAGCGGCTCCTCCCGGACGGCAGCGTCCTCCGCGCGCTCGACGAAGAGGGGGCGCGGGCGGCCATCGCCGCCCTCATGGCCGAGGGCGTGGAGGCCATCGCGATCTCGCTGCTCCACGCCTACCGCAATCCTGCCCACGAGCGGACCCTCGCGGCCCTGGTCGCACGGATGGCCCCCGGCCTGCCCGTCTCCTGCTCCTCCGAGGTCGTGCCCGAGATCCGGGAGTTCGAGCGCACTTCCACCACCGTGGCCAACGTGTACGTGATGCCGCTCATGGCACGCTACCTGGATGACCTCGAGCGCAAGCTCGCGGACATGGGCATCCCCGGGCGCTTCTACATCATGCTCTCCTCGGGCGGCATCGCCACGCCCGAGACGGCCAAGCGGTTGCCGATCCGCCTCGTGGAGTCGGGCCCCGCGGCCGGCGCCCTGGCCGCTGCGCAGGCGGCGCGACAGATGAGCGCCGACCGGCTGCTCTCCTTCGACATGGGCGGCACCACGGCCAAGGCCTGCATCATCGACGGCGGCCAGCCGCTGGTGGCCCGCGAGTTCGAGGTGGCCCGCGCCGATCGATTCAAGAAGGGCTCCGGGCTGCCGATCCGTGTGCCCGTCATCGAGATGATCGAGGTCGGCGCCGGCGGCGGCTCCATCGCCCGCGTGGACCGGATGGGGTTGTTGAAGGTCGGACCCCAGAGCGCCGGCGCCGATCCCGGCCCCGCCTGCTATGGCCTCGGCGGCACCGAGCCCACCGTCACCGACGCCGACCTCCTCCTCGGCTACCTGGACCCCGCGTTCTTCCTGGGCGGACGCATGCGGCTCGACGTGGAGGCCGCCCGCCGCGCCGTCGAGGAGCGCGTGGCGCGTCCCATGGGGCTGTCGCTCACCGAGGCCGGTTGGGGGATCCACCGCGTGGTCAACGAGAACATGGCCGCCGCAGCGCGCATCCACGGAGTCGAGCGCGGCAAGGACCTGCGCTCCTACCCGCTCTTCGGCTTCGGCGGGGCGGGGCCCGTCCATGCCTGGCACGTGGGCCGCATCCTCAAGGTCCCCAGCGTCATGATCCCGTTCGCGGCGGGCGCCATCTCGGCGTATGGGCTCCTGGCCGCCCCGCTGGCCTTCGACTTCGTGCGCACGGCGCCCCAGCGACTCGACCGAGCGGACTGGGACCAGGTGAACCGGCTCTTCGCCGAGATGGAGGCCGAGGGGCGCCAGGTGCTGAGCCGCGCGGGCGTGGCCGAGCGGGACATGAGCGTCCGCCGCAGCGCCGAGATGCGCTACCTGAACCAGGGCCACGAGGTGGACGCCGCTGTGCCCGGCGGGATGCTGGGGCCGGAGAGCCTCGCGCCCCTCACGGCCACCTTCGAGGACGCCTATCGCCTTCTCTACAGCAGGACGCCGATGGGCGTGGCCATCGAGGCCCTGAACTGGCGCCTGGTGATGTCGGGCCCGGCGCCCAGGGTCTCGGCCACCGAGGGGGTCGCCGGCGGGCCGAGCGCCGCGGGCATCGAGCCCGAGGCGAGGAACAGGCGACGCGCCTACTTCCCCGAGTCGGGGGGGTACGTGGACACGCCGGTCTACGACCGCTACGCCCTCCGCCACGGGATGCTCATCGACGGGCCCGCCATCATCGAGGAGCGCGAGTCCACCACGATCGTCGGCCCCGGGGCCATCGTCCACGTGGACGAGCGGCTCACCCTCGTGGTCCGGCCCCTCTGATGCGCCCGAGCGAGCACGCCTACATTCCGCGGGAAGCGCTGGGCATCATGACCGCGCGCACCCTCGAGAACAGCCACCCGTGCCTCCTCGGGCTCCTCGAGCCGGGCATGGCGGTGCTGGACGTCGGCTGCGGTCCCGGGACGCTCACCATGGAGATCGCCCGGCGCGTGGACCCGGGCGGGGTGGTGGGGATGGACGTCAATCCCGAGATGATCGCCGCTGCCGAGGAGGCAAGCCCCCCCGGCGAGATCCCGAACCTCGTCTTCTACAAGGGCGACGTCTGCCAGAGCGGCTGGGAGGCGGAGTTCGACCTGGTCAACGCCGCGCGGGTGCTCCAGTGGATTGCCGACGCCGAAGCCGCGCTTCGGGCCATGGCGCGCGCGGCGAGACCGGGCGGGCTCGTGGTCGTCCTCGACGTCGACCACACCAGGGCCGAGTGGAGCCGGCCGCCCGCGGCCTGGAGCCGCTTCTATCAGGCCTTCCTCGAGTGGCGGACGGCCGGAAGGCTCGACAACGCGATCATCACGCGCCTGCCGCGGATGTGCGAGACGGCCGGCCTCGCGGACATCCGCACGACGCCGCTGATCAGGACGGTGCGGGCCGGCGAGGCGGCCTTCCTGCGCGTGGCGGGCACGTGGCGGCTCGTGGCCGACAGCCGGGGACGCCAGATGGTCGCGGCGGGTCATCTCGGCGAGGCCGAGCGCCGGGCCGCCCTCGAGGCCTTCACGGAATGGATGCAGACGGAGGACGCAACACAGACGATCCACGAGGCCTGCGTCGCCGCCCGCCGCCCCGCGGCGGCTCGCCGGTGAGCGCCATGGATCCCGTCACGCTCGACATCTGCTGGAACCGGCTCATCAGCGTGGTCAATGAGCAGGCGGCCGCGCTCCAGCGGACCTCGTTCACCTCCGTGGTGCGGGAGGCCGGCGATCTCTCGGCAGGGGTCTTCGACCGCCGTGGCTACATGATCGCCCAGGCTGTGACGGGCACGCCGGGCCACATCAACTCCATGGCGCTCTGCATGAAGCACGTGCTCGCGGCCCACCCCATCGGGTCGCTCCGGGCCGGCGATGTCCTCATCACCAACGACCCGTGGAAGACCTCCGGGCACCTCAACGACGTCACCATCGCCACCCCCGTCTTCCGGGGACGGCACTGCGTCGCGCTCTTCGCCTCCACCTGCCACACGGCCGACATCGGCGGGCATGTGCTCTCCGCGGAGGCGCGCGAGGTGTACGAGGAGGGGCTCTTCATCCCCATCATGAAGCTCTACGAGGCGGGCGACCTGAACCGCTCGCTGGCCGCGCTCATCCAGGCCAATACCCGCCTCCCCGACCTCGTGATGGGGGACTTCCACGCCCAGATCGCCGGGGGGGCCGTGGGCGGCGACCGGCTGCTGGAGTTCATGGACGAGTTCGGCCTCGACACGCTCGAGCCGCTGGCGGACGAGATCATCGGCAGGACCGAGCGCGCCATGCGGGAGTCCATCGCCCGCCTCAGGCCGGGGGCCTACACCTATAGCATCACCTCCGACGGCTTCGGGGAGCCCGTCACCATCGCCGTGCGCTGCGAGGTGCGCGGCGACGAGCTCCACGTCGACTACGCAGGCTCCTCGCCCGAGAGCCGGCGCGGCATCAACGTCGTGATGAACTACACGGAGGCCTACACCACCTACGGGGTGAAGATCGTCGTGAGCCCGGACGTGCCCAACAACGAGGGCGCGTTCCGTCCGCTCCGGATCACGGCACCCGAGGGCAGCATCCTCAACTGCCGCCCTCCGGCGCCCGTGGCCGCGCGCCACATCATCGGCCACCTCCTGCCCCACGTGGTGGCGGGCGCCCTGAAGGAGGCGCTCCCGGAGCACGTGATGGCCGAGGGCTCCGCCAACATCTGGGGAGTCCAGGTGGCGGGCAAGGACGAGGCCGGCACGCCCTTCACCTACATCTTCTTCACCTCGGGCGGCACGGGCGCCCGGAGCACCAAGGACGGGCTGTCGGCCACCGCCTTCCCGTCGGGCGTGCTCGGCACGCCGGTCGAGGTCATCGAGTCGCTGTCCCCGCTCATCATCGAGAAGAAGGCGCTGCGCGAGGGCTCGGGCGGCGACGGGCGCTACCGCGGCGGGCTCGGCCAGGTGATCGCTTTCCGCGTGCGGACCCGGGAGCCGTACGTGTGCTCCATCCTCTGCGACCGCACCCGCGTCCCGGCCCAGGGCTTCTTCGGCGGCGAGTCCGGCGCCCCGGGCGAGGTGCTCGTGAACGGCCGTCCGCCCGCCAACCCCAAGGCCGAGCAGGCGCTGGCCCCCGATGCGCTGGTGGAGATCCGGCTCCCCGGGGGCGGCGGCTATGGCCCGACGGCCGAGCGCGACCCGGCGCTCCGGGCCCGCGACAGGCTGGAGGGCTACGCGACAAGAACGCCTCTGCTACACTACGGGCTGATGGCCGACGACGGCCCGAAGAGCGCGTTCGAGCTGGCGATGGAGCGGCTCCGGCAGAAGGACAAGGAGGCCGGCGTCGACGAGCGCCCACTCACCGACACGCAGAAGGCCGCCATCGCCGAGGCCCGCCAGTTCTACGGAGCGAAGGTCGCCGAGCGCGAGATCCTCCACCAGGCCGCGCTTCACCAGGCCGGGACCCAGGAGGAGGTCGAAAGGCTGACCGAGGATCTCCGGCGCGACAAGGAGAGGCTGGCGAGCGATCGCGACCGGAAGATCGGCGCGGCCAGGAGAGGGGAGTCCTAGCGCGACGGTGCAGCGGGTCGCCGCTCCGGGTCGACGGCCCCGGCTTTACGGAATTCGACGCGGGAAGGGCTCACGCCCGCGCCGCGGGTGACAGGGGGGACACCACCATGCCGACGATCGTCCGCGACGGAATCAAGCTGGCCTACGAGGATCGGGGGGCCGGCCGGCCCGCATTCGTGTTCGTCCACGGCTGGACCTGCAACCGGTCCTTCTTCGCCCCCCAGGCGGAGTACTTCGCCCGGCGGCACCGCGTGGTGTCCCTCGACCTGCGCGGCCACGGCGCGAGCGACAAGCCGGAGGGGCCGTATCCGATCGCCGCCTACGCCGACGACATCGCGCACGTGATCGGCCAGCTCGGCCTCGGCAAGGTCGTGGCCGTCGGACACAGCATGGGCGGCATCACCGTCCTGCAGCTCGGCGCCGCCCACCCCGACAAGACGGCCGGCATCGTCATGGTCGATCCGGCGCCGCTCGTCTTCCCGCCCGAGCTCAAGGCCGGCGTCGAGGCCATCGTGAGCGCCATCGAGGCGGGTAACCAGGAGCCGCGCCGGCAGTTCATCGCGAACAACCTCTTCATGCCGAGCTCCGACAAGAGGCTCGTGGACGAGGTGCTGAAGGTCATGATGGCCGCACCCAGCCACGTCGCGGCCGCCGCGATGAAGGGGATCCTCGCTTTCGACGGGCCCGCCGTCGCCGCCCGGTGCCAGGTCCCGGCGCTCCACCTGGCCGCCACGCCGCCGCTCAACCCGCCGCACCTCATGTCGCAATGGCTGCCGACCGTCGTCAACGGCTGGACGGTGGGCGCCGGCCACTTCAACATGATGGAAGTGCCCGATCAGGTGAACGCGATGATCGAGGGCTTCCTCCGCCACCACGTCTGAGGCGGGCGAGCACGGGTGGGGCGGCCCTCTCGGCGTGCCAAAGGCGCTGTACGACGCCCTGCCCGTAGACGAGCCCGAGCGCCGGCGGCGCCAGCGCGTAGCCGAGGAAGCGGACAGCACGGTGAGCGTCAGCTGGAGCACGCCCCCCTCGTCACCCGCCGCCTCGCGCTCGCCCCGGAAGAGGATGAGGAACCCGGCGCCGGCGGCATTGGCAAAGGCGGCGAGCCAGTAGAGATCCGACAGCACCGGGCCCAGGGTGACCACGCCCGTCCCGGTCATGGGGCCGAGCAGCGCCCCTGCCTGCAGGGGAAGCATGCGGCGGATCTCGTCCCGCGTCACCTGGCCCTTAGAGCACGCCCCGTGCTAGACTCTGGCTGCCGTCACCGAGGTCACTCCGATGCACACACCCCATGAAGCGGCTCGAGCCCACGCATCGAATGCCAACGCATCCACCGGAGGAGGTCATCTACCCATGCTGACGAAGCTCACGGCCCTCATCGCGTCCCTGCTCCTCGCGCTGTCGATCGTGTCCGAGGCGCCTGCCCAGCCGCCCAAGGAGATCGTCATCGGCGTCCTCTACCCGCTCTCGGGCCCTGTCGCCCAGGTGGGCATCGACTCGGTGAACGCGGTCAAGCTCGCCACCGAGATCATCAACGCCGGTGGCTCCACGCTCACCCTGCCGCTGGGCAAGACGGCGGGCCTGCCGGGGCTCGGCGGCGCCAAGATCCGGCTCGTCATCGTGGACCACCAGGGCAAGCCGGACGTGGGCCAGGCCGAGGCCGAGCGCCTCATCACACAGGAGAAGGTGCATGCGCTCTTCGGCGCCTACTTCTCCAGCGTCACCGCCACGGCCAGCCAGGTGGCCGAGCGCTACGGCGTGCCCTACATGAACGCCGAGTCCTCCTCGCCGGGGCTCACCGAGCGCGGCTTCAAGTGGTTCTTCCGCACCTCCCCCCATGACGGGCACTTCAGCGTGGCCATGTTCGACTTCATGAAGGACCTCGAGAAACGCCGCGGGCTGAAGATCAAGACCCTCGGCATCATGCACGAGGACACGCTGTTCGGCGTGGACTCGGCCAAGGTGCAGGAGGAGCTGGCGAAGAAGTACGGCTACGAGGTGACGGTGAAGATGGCCTACCGCGCCAAGACCACCAACCTCGACGCCGAGGTGGGCAAGCTCAAGGCGGCCAACCCGGACGTGTTCCTCCCGACCTCGTACACCTCGGACGCGATCCTCTTCGTCAAGACGGCGAAGAACCTCGACTACAACCCGAAGCTCCTCCTCGCCCAGAACGCAGGCTGGACCGACCCCACCTTCGTCACCGAGATGGGCAAGGACGTCGAGGGGCACATCACCCGGGCCCCGTTCGCGCTGGACATGGCTTCCAAGAAGCCCATGATCCGCCAGGTCAACGAGGCCTTCAAGAAGCTGAAGGACAACCCGGGCGGCCGCGACATCTCGGACGTGCCGGCCCGCGCCTTCACGGGCTTCATCACGCTCGCCGACGCCATCAACCGCGCGAAGAGCGTGAATCCCGAGGAGGTCCGCAAGGCGCTGGTGGCGACGAACATCCCGCCCGATCAGCTCATCATGCCGTGGAGCGGCGTCAAGTTCGACGAGAAGGGGCAGAACACGGGCGTGCGCGCCATCCTCCAACAGGTGCAGAAGGGCGCCTACGCGACGATCTACCCCTTCGATCTGGCGGCGGCCGACGTGATGTATCCGCTGGCGCCCTGGAAAGATCGCAAGTAGCCTGGCGCGACCTTCGCCCTGATCCTGTCTCGCGCCGGGGGGGGCGACGCGGACGCGGCCGGCGTCAGTCCGCGCGCCCCCCGATTCCTTGAGAACCCTGCCCAGCCGCACGGCGTCGGCGCCGACCAAGGCTGCACCTCCCCGATCCGCGGCCCGCTGGTCATCGGGCCATCCAAGAGCGGGGCCGCCCCGGCGGCCCGGGCGTGGTGACTCCCGCCGCCGATCCCTTGTACGGGGCCTCCGACCGCGGCGACCGGCTCGCCGGGCCCGTGCGGGTCATTGGGGCGGAGGACGCTGCCGACGTGATCTGCCCGAAATGGCGGGGCGGGGCGGGGCGTCATGGGCGGTCTCCTATTCGTTGCGCGGGTATCGTCGCTGGACGGACTTCCCCGTCTCGCCTCGGGTGGCAAGGTAGATCCACACCGTCCCGCCCAGGAGGAAACAGGCGAAGACGTAGAAGGCCGTCTGGAGATCGAGCAGACTGGAGAGGGTTCCACCCACGGTGGGACCGACCAGGTATCCCAGCGAGAAGGCCAGATTCCAGATGGCATAGGCGCTGCCCCGTTGCCCTGCCTTGCTGTTCTCGCCGACGATGAACATCGATGCAAGAAAGAGCGTGCCGCTGAAGATGCCGGTGAGCGACATTATGACCGACAGGCTCGCGACTCGGGTCACCTGGATGACCAGGACCATCATCACCGCCAGGCCGAGACTCCCCAGGTAGATCGGCTCGTAGCCTCCCCGTCTGTCTATCCAGCGGCTGATCAATGGCTGGGATGCGACGTAGGCGACCGAGAAGACCCCGAAGAGCATTCCGATCGACAACTTCAGATAGCCGAGGCGATCCAGGCGGAGCGGGAGCAGCAGCTCCATGATCCCGAAGCACGCACAGGAGCAAAAGATGGCGAGGCAGGCGATGAGGATCCCCTTGCGCCTCAGGAGGTCTCTGACGGCCGGTTTCTTTCCGGGCGTGACGGTCCCCTGCCGCGTCAGGAAGAGGGAGGCGGCGATTCCCCAGAAGAGCGCCAGCGCCGCATTGATGAGGAAGGGGGTCTCGAGCTGGCCCACCCCGCCCAGCAGAGGTCCCACGATGACCCCGACGCCGCCAGCGATGGTCACGACGCTCATCTCTCGGCTGTCGAGTTCCTCGGGTCCGGCCCCTCGCGCGATGAGGGGCTGCGTGGCGACCCAGGCCGCCGCGGACGCGAACCCCTGAAGCCCGCGCGCGAGGATGAGCATCCCCACGCTGGAGGCATACGCCATCAGGACGCTCGCCAGGGCCAGGACGAACATCGAGATCGAGACGATGAGCCAGTTCCTCCCGATCCGGTCCACGAGCAGGCCCAGAGGGAGAACGGTCAGGGTAAAAGCAATGGGATAGCCGGCGAACGCATACCCCATCTGAGCGTCACTGGCCGACAGAGCCCTGGCGAAGAGCGGGATGCTGGGAGAGATGACCCCGTAGCCCACCATGTCGGTGAAGATGACGCCCAAGCAGATCGTGAAGAGGACGTGTTTAGGACTTGTCAACTGAGGTCGCCACATCGCGGTCCTGGTCCTCCTGCCACAGGCCCCTTGCGCCTTCACCACGTCGCGATCTGGGCGTCCCGGCCACATCCTGGATGCCCTGCAGCAGGTCCATACGGCAGCGCCTCCACTCCCGCCACCACCGCCCGCCGCAACAGGTGCCCGTACTCCGGGTCCACCTCGTCCCAGGGGCGGACGCGCTGGTGGCGCCGGATCAGCGTCCCGGGGAGGAGAGGCGCGGCGAATCGCGCGGGGGAGCGTGGTACAGTAGCCGCCGATGACCGTCGAGGTGCTCCTCCAGGGAATCATCGGCGGGCTGCTGATGGGGTGCATCTACGCCCTCATTGCCGCCGGGCTCTCCCTCATCTTCGGCCTCATGGAGATCGTGAACTTCGCCCACGGCGAATTCCTCATGCTCGCCATGTTCTCCACCTTCTGGGCCTGGTCACTGTGGCGGCTCGACCCGCTGATCTCCCTGCCCCTCACGGTGGGGCTCCTTTTCCTCGTCGGCGTCGCCACCTATCACGGCATCATCCGCTGGATCCTCGGCGCGCCCATGCTGGCCCAGATCTTCGCCACCTTCGGCCTGGCGGTCTTCCTGCGCTCGGCCGCCCAGGCGCTCTGGGGGGCGGATTTCCAGCTCGTGAAGAACCCGCTGGTGCAGGGGCGCATCTCGCTCGGGGGACTGTTCATCGGCATGCCGCAGCTCGTGGCGAGCCTGGGGGCGCTCGTGGCCTTCGGCTTCCTCTACTGGTTCATCCGGAAGACGGAGACGGGGCTCGCGCTGCAGGCCACCGCCCAGGACAAGCAGGCGGCCTCGCTGATGGGCATCCACACGGAGCGGATGTTCGCGCTGGGCTGGGGGATCGGCGCGGCCTGCGTCGGGGTGGCGGGCGCCCTCCTCACAATCTTCTTCTACGTCTTCCCCGACGTGGGCGCGACCTTCTCGCTGCTGGCCTACGTGGCGGTGGCGCTGGGCGGCTTCGGCAACGTGCCGGGCACCCTCGCGGCGGGGGTGATCGTGGGGCTCGTGGAGGTGCTGGGGGGGCTCCTGATCGCCCCCGCGCTCAAGTACGTGGCGGTCTTCGTCATCTACTTGGTGGTCGTCCTCGTGCGGCCCCAGGGGCTCTTCGGCCGCTTCTGATGCGGAGCCCGCTCAAGCTCGCAGCCGGGCTCCTGGCGCTCGGCGCGCTGCTCGCCTTCCCGCTGGTCTTCACGCTCCCCTTCCCGCGCCACGTGATGATCATGATCTTCCTCTACGCCATGCTGGCCCAGGCCTGGAACCTGCTGGCAGGCTACTGCGGCCAGATCTCCCTGGGCCACGCGGTGTTCTTCGGCACGGGCGCCTACACCTCGAGCGTCCTGGTCAAGGAATTGGCGATCACCCCGTGGATCGGGATGCTCGCGGGAGCGCTCGTGGCGGTCGCGCTCTCGCAGGTGATCGGCTATCCGGTGTTCCGGCTGCGCGGGCACTACTTCGCCATCGCCACCATCGCCGTGGGCGAGATCGTCCAGACGCTCATGATCAACTGGGACTGGGTGGGCGGGGCCCGAGGGCTCTTCGTGCCCATCAAGCGCCCCGACTCCTTCCTCAACTTCCAGTTCCACGAGAGCAAGCAGACCTACTACTACATCGCGCTGGGCTTCCTCCTGCTGGCGCTCTGGATCACCCACCGGATCACGCGCTCGCGGACCGGCTACTACTTCCGCGCCATCCGCGAGGACCAGGACGCCGCGGCGAGCCTCGGCATCCCCGTCGCCCGCTACAAGCAGCGCGCCATGGCGCTCTCGGCGGGGCTCACCGCGTTGGGGGGAACCTTCTACGCCCAGTACATCCTCTTCATCGATCCCGAGTCGGTGCTGCCGCTGTCGCTCTCGATCCTGATCTGCCTCGTCGCGGTGCTGGGCGGCGTGGGCACGCTGTGGGGGCCGGTGATCGGCGCCGCCATCCTGGTGCCGCTCAGCGAGGGGACGCGGATTTACCTCGGCGGCACGGGCAAGGCCATCGACCTCCTCGTCTTCGGCGCGCTCATCGTGCTGGTCTCCGTGATCCAGCCGGGCGGCATCATGGCGCTGGCCCAGCGCGGCCGCCGGCGCACGGGATAGATGAGCCTGCTCGAGGTGCGCGGCGTGACGAAGCGCTTCGGCGGACTCACCGCCAGCAAGGACGTCTCCTTCGACGTCGGGCCCGGGGAGCTGGTGGGCATCATCGGGCCCAATGGCGCCGGCAAGTCCACGCTCTTCGACCTCATCACTGGCTTCCTCGCTCCCGATGCGGGGACGGTGCTGCTCGACGGCCGGCCGGTCACGGGGATGCGTCCCGACCAGGTGAGCCGCCAGGGCGTTGCCCGCACCTTCCAGAAGCTGCGTCCCTTCGCCCATATGACGGCGCTCGAGAACGTGATGGTTGGCGCCTTCCAGAAGACCGCCGATCCCGGCGAGGCGCGCGAGCGGGCCATCAGCGCGCTGGGATCGGTGGGGCTCGCAGGCAAGGAAGACGCCCATGCCCGCGTCCTCTCCACGGGCCAGCGCAAGCGTCTGGAGCTGGCGCGGGCACTCGCCACGCGGCCGCGCCTCCTCCTCCTGGACGAGGTCACGGGAGGCGTGGACCAGGGAAGCATCCCCGGCCTCGTGGATCTGGTCCGCCGGCTGCACGCCGAGGGCATGGCGCTCGTGGTGATCGAGCACAACATGCGCGTCATCATGGACATCTCCCAGCGCATCGTGGCACTGCATCTGGGGGAGGTCATCGCTGCGGGACCTCCGCAGGTGGTGGCACGGGACCCGCGGGTGATCGAAGCGTACCTCGGGCAGGCCTACCATCATGCGTGAGCCCTGGCATGCTTGAGGCTCGCGGTCTCGACGTGCTGTACGGGGACTACCAGATCCTCTGGAACGCGCACTTCCGCGCGGACGCCGGCGAGGTGGTGGCCATCCTCGGCCCCAACGGCGCGGGCAAGTCCACGCTCATGAACACGCTCTCCGGGCTGGTGCGGGCCCGGAACGGGGAGATCACCTTCAAGGGCCAGCCCATCGCCAGCATGCCGCCGCACCGCATCGTCGGGCTCGGGCTCGCGCATGTCCTGGAGCGACGCCGGCTCTTCCCCTACCTCACGGTCAGGGAGAACCTCATCCTGGGCGCCTACAATCGCTCTGCCCGCGCTCACCGCGAGCAGAGCCTGGCCGACGTCGAGGCGCTCTTCCCGTTCCTCCGGGCGCAGGCCGGGCAGCTGGCCCACACGCTCTCCGGGGGGGAGCAGCAGATGGTGGCCATCGCGCGAGGCCTCATGGCGCGCCCCTCGCTGCTCATGATCGACGAGCCGTTCCTCGGCCTGGCGCCGCGCGTGGTGGAGCAGATCGCGGAAATCATCGGCACCATCAACCGCGAGCGCGGCATCGCGGTGGTCTTCATCGAGCAGAACGTGGAGCTGGCACTTCGCCTGGCGCACCGGGGCTACGTGCTCGAATCGGGGCGGACCATCCTCGAGGGACCCTCGAGTGCACTGCTCGGCTCGGCGGACGTGAAGCGGATTTTTCTCGGCCACTGACGCCTCCCTGCGAGGCTAGGCGTGCTTGCGGTGCTCGACGCGGTGTATTAGAGTAGGTCTGCGATTTTATGGAACTCTCGCCTGCCGTCCTCGAGCCCGGAGTTGTCTTCGTCGCCAGGGTCGCCGCGTTCCTCCCGAGCCTCTTCGCGGCCCTGCTCGTGTTCCTCCTCGGCTGGCTGCTGGCCAAGGCCGTGCAACATCATCATCCAAGGAGAGACGTCCCATGGCAGACAGCGCGATTCAACTGAGCGAGGCGACCTTCGACGCGGAAGTGAGCAAGCACCAGGAGGTCCTGATGGTGGACTTCTGGGCGGAGTGGTGCGCTCCGTGCCGCGCGCTGGCCCCGACCCTCGACCAGCTGGCCCGCGAGTCCAGCGGCAAGGTCACTCTCGCCAAGGTCAACGTGGACGAGAACCCGGCCCTGGCCGCCCGGTACGGCATCCGCTCCATCCCGACCGTCCTCTTCATGAAGGGCGGCGCCGTGGTGGACCAGATCGTGGGCGCCGTGCCGAAGGCTCATCTCAAGAAGAAGCTGGACGCGCTGGCCTGACGGCGCTGGACATGCGATCCGTCGCACCCGGCATTCCAGCGCTCTCGCCGTCGCGCGAGGGCTTCCGTGCGCTCGCCGCTCGGGGCAATATGATCCCGGTCTACGCCGAGCTGGCCGCGGATCTCGACACCCCGCTCTCCGCGTTCCTCAGACTGCGTCCGGGGCCCTACGCCTTCCTGCTGGAGTCCGTGGAGGGCGGCGAGAAGTGGGCCCGCTACTCCTTCCTCGGGAGTGACCCTCTGATGGTGTTCACCGCCAGGGGGACCCGCGTGACGCTCCGGCATGCGGACGGCCGCAGCGAGCAGCTGCCGACGGCGAACCCGTTCGAGGGCCTCCGCGGCGTGCTGTCGCGCTTCACCCCGGTGGCGGTGCCCGGGCTCCCCCGCTTCCAGGGCGGCGCGGTGGGCTTCTTCTCCTACGACATGATCCGCCACGTGGAGCGGCTGCCCCGCCTGGCCAAGGACGACCTCCGGCTGCCGGATGCGGTGTTCATGCTCACCGACAGCCTGCTGGCCTTCGACAATCTGCGCCACCGGATGCTCGTGATCGCCAACGCTCACGTGGGCAAGACCGATCCGGCCTCCCTCGACCGCGCGTACGACCAGGCCGCGGTGAAGATCGGGATGCTCTTGGCCAAGCTCGGCCGGCCGGCGCGGCCGCCGGCGCCGCTCACCTTCCCCGATCCGGCGCCGCTCGTCGCCCTCGGCGAGGACGGCTTCACGTCCACCATGGACGAGGCCTCGTACATGGAGCGCGTGCGACGGGCGAAGGAGTACATCGCGTCCGGGGACGCCTACCAGATCGTCGTGTCGCGCCGGCTCGACACCGAGCTCAAGGCCGACCCGTTCACGGTGTATCGCGCGCTCCGGAGCGTCAACCCGTCTCCGTACCTCTTCTTCCTGCGCCTCGGCCGGACGAGCATCGTGGGCTCCTCCCCGGAGGTGCTGGTGCGCCTGGAGGACGGGCGCGTGGAGGAGCGTCCCATCGCCGGCACCCATCCACGCGGCGCCACCGACGAGGAGGACGCGCGGCTCGCGGCGGAGATGACAGCCGATCCCAAGGAGCGGGCCGAGCACGTCATGCTGGTGGATCTCGGCCGCAACGATGTGGGACGCGTGTCCCGGGTCGGCTCGGTGGAGGTCACCGAGTTCATGGTCGTGGAGCGCTACTCGCACGTGATGCACCTGGTGAGCCACGTACGGGGACAGCTGGCTGCGGGCAAGGACGCCTTCGACGTGCTGGCCGCCTGCTTCCCCGCCGGCACCCTGACGGGCGCGCCCAAGATCCGGGCCATGGAGATCATCGAGGAGCTGGAGCCGACGCGCCGCGGCCCCTACGGGGGCGCCGTGGGGTACATCTCCTACTCGGGCAACCTCGACTCGTGCATCACGATCCGCACGGTGGTCTGCTGCGCAGGGCGGGCCTCCATCCAGGTCGGCGCAGGCATCGTGGCCGACTCCGACCCGAAGACGGAGTGGCTCGAGACCTGCTCCAAGTCGCGCGGCATGATCCTGGCTCTCCGGATCGCCGGGCGGGAGGCGGCCGGGTGATCCTCGTTCTCGACAACTACGACTCCTTCACCTACAACCTCGTCCAGTACCTCGGCGAGCTCGGGGCCGAGGTCCACGTGGCGCGCAACGACGCGCTCACCGTGGAGGACGTGGAGCGGCTCGGGCCCGAGCGCATCGTCATCTCCCCGGGGCCGGGCAACCCCGACCACGCGGGGATCTCGCTGGCGCTCATCCGCAGGCTCCACGCGAGCACGCCGATCCTGGGCGTCTGTCTCGGCCATCAGGCCATCGGCCAGGCCTTCGGCGGCACCGTGGCGCGGGCCCGCGCGCAGATGCACGGCAAGACCTCCCGCATCCACCACGACGGCCGTGGCGCCTTCCTGGGGCTGCCCCAGGACTTCGAGGCGACGCGCTACCACTCCCTCGTGGTGCTGGCCGACGGCTTCCCCGCCGACCTCGAGGTGTCCGCGCGCGCCGAGGATGGTGAGATCATGGGGCTCCGCCACCGGCACTACCCGGTGGAGGGCGTCCAGTTCCACCCGGAGTCCATCCTGACCATCCAGGGCAAGGCGCTGCTCCGGAACTTCCTCGAGCTGACGCCCGCCCGGGGCACGTGATGGACGACACCGACCCTCCAAGTCCCCGGATGTCCGACCGGGTGATCCAGTGAATGTCCGCCGGATGGGCGAGCTCGGATTGATCCGGTGGATCCGCGAGGCCGTGGCGGGAGCGGAGGAGCCGGGCGTCATCATCGGCATCGGAGACGACGCGGCGGTGCTCGCCCTCGCCCCGGGCGCGGCGCTCCTCGCGACGACGGACCTCGTGGTGGAGGACGTTCACTTCCGCCGCGCCTTTGCCTCCCCACGCGACATCGGCTGGAAGGCCGTGGCCGTGAACCTCTCGGACATCGCCGCCATGGGCGGCAGGCCGCGCTGGGCGCTGGTGGGGCTCGCCATCCCGGCCTCCACCGAGGTCGACGAGGTGGAGGCTTTCTACGAGGGCATGCGCGGGGCGGCGGCACCCCACAACGTCGCCATCGTCGGCGGCGACACCTCCGAGTCACCCCGAGGCTGGTTCGTCAGCGTCACGGTGCTCGGCGAGCACACGGGCACGCCGCGGCTGCGCTCCGCGGCCAGGCCAGGCGATGCGGTGGCCGTCACGGGCACGGTGGGACGGTCGGCCGCCGGACTCGCCGTGCTCGAGTCGGGCGTGGAGCGGGTCCGCGCCGCCGGCATCGATGCCGAGACGGTGGAGGAGCTCCGACGCGCCCACCTCCGCCCCACAGCGCGGGTGGCCGAGGGCCGCTGGCTCGGCGAGGCCGCGGGCGTCCACGCCATGATGGACTGCTCCGACGGCATCGCCACCGACCTGGGCCACCTGTGCCGCGAGAGCGGCGTGGGGGCGCGCGTCCGCATCGACCGCCTCCCGGTGGCCGAGGCGGCGCGGGAGGCGGCGCGGACCCTCGGGCGGGATCCCATCGAGTGGGCGGCCGCGGGTGGCGAGGACTACGAGCTCCTCCTGACCTGCGATCCCGCGTCTGCCGGTGCACTGGCGGCGGGGCTGCGAGCGGCCACGGGCACGGCCCTCACCGTCATCGGCGAGATCGACGGATCCGGGACGGGGATCATCTGGGTGGGACCCGAGGGCCGGCCCGTGGAGATCCGGCCCGGCTACGAGCACTTCAGTGGATAACCTCACCGCCCTCGGGCTGGTGGGGCTCGTCGGGCTGGTGCTGCTCTCGGCGCTCCTGACCGGCGCCGAGGCGGCGTTCTTCTCCCTCGGACGCGCCCGGCTGCGGCGGCTGGCGGAGCAGCAAGGCTCGGAGGCCGCATCGCTCGCGCCCCTGCTCCAGCAGCCCCACGATCTCCTGGTGACGCTCCTGGTGGGCATCACCGTCATCAACATCGGCGCCTCGGCGCTGGCCGCAGCGGTGGCCGAGAGGCTCTTCGGCCCGGCCGGGCTCGCCGTCGCCATCGTCGGCATGATCGTCCTGCTGAGTGTCTTCGGCGAGGTCCTGCCCATGACGCTTGCCGTCGAGCACCCCGAGCGGGTCTCGGCGTGGGTGAGCCGGCCGGTGGCCTGGCTCTCCGTGCTGCTGGCGCCGGTGCGCGTGATCCTCGGGGCCTTCACGGTGCTGACGCTACGCCTGATCGGGTCGGAGCGCGCGCGCGGCGGGCCCGAGATCTCTGAGGAGGAGCTGCGGACCATGGTGGACGTGGGCACCCGCGAGGGTGTCGTGGAGCGCACCGAGCGGGAGATGATCCACCGGGTCTTCGAGCTCGAGGACACACTCGTGCGCGAGGTGATGGTGCCGCGCCCGGACATGTTCTGCCTGGACGTGGCCACACCGCGCGAACGAGTCCTGGATCTCCTCCGGGAGAACCTCCTCTCGCGCGTGCCCGTCTTCGAGGGAACGATTGACCAGATCGTCGGAGTGCTCTACACCAAGGATCTCCTGCCCCACCTCCGGGGGCTCCCGGCCGACTTCGACCTGCGCGCCCATCTGCACCCGCCCTACTTCGTGCCCGAGTCCAAGCGGGCGGACGCGCTGCTTCGCGAGTTCCAGGCAAAGAGGCTTCACCTGGCCATTGTCGTTGACGAGTACGGCGGCACCGCGGGCCTCGTGGCCCTCGAGGACCTCCTGGAAGAGCTGGTGGGCGAGATCCGAGACGAGTTCGACGAGGAGGAGCGCCTGATCCATCCCGTGGCCCCTGGCACCTTCCGCGTCTCGGGCAAGCTGCCCATCGACGAGCTGAACGCCGCCACGGGGCTCAGCGTCTCCAACGAGGCGTACGACACGGTGGGGGGCTGGGTCCTCGATCTCTTCGGGCGCATCCCTCACAAGGGGGAGAAGACCGAGACGCCCGACGTGGCGGTCACCGTCGAGAAGGTCGAGCGGATGCGCGTCGTGGAAGTGCTGGTGCGGCTCAGGGGCACACCAGACCGCCCGGAGGCCGGGTGATCATCTACTTCTGGGTCATCGTGCTGGCCCTGGTCGTCACGGCGCTCTTCTCGGCGGCGGAGATGGCCTTCATTGCCGCCAACCGGGTGCGCCTGCGCCACCTGGCCGAGGGGGGTGACCGGACCGCAGCACGCTACCTCGAGTCCTTCCGGCGGCCCGAGCGCGTGCTGTCCACCGCCATGATGGGCGTGACCATCGCCCACATCACGGCTTCGTCGGTCGCCACGTGGGCCCTGCTCCCGCTCGTTGGCGGGGCGGCGGCCCTGATCGTCACGCTCGCGCTCACGCCCCTGATGCTGGTGTTCGGCGAGGTGATCCCCAAGGCGGTGGCGCAGGAGTGGGCGACAGCCCTGATCCGGCACCTCTTCCGGCTGATCGAGCTGGCGAGCCATGTGCTCAAGCCGCTCACGTGGGGGTCCAACGCCTTCGTGGGCGTCGCCTTGGCGCTCCTCGGACGCCAACCCACCGCCGCCAGGCATTTCGTCTCGCGCGAGGAGCTCAAGCTGCTGCTCCAGATGGAGCCGGAGGAGGCCGCCGTGAGCACCTCCGAGGCCGAGATGATCGACAAGATCTTCGACCTGGGGGAGACGGCTGTGCGCGAGGTCATGCTCCCGCTGGTGGACGTGGCGGCGCTGCCGGAGACGGCCACGCCCGACGAGGCCGTGCGGCTCATGAGCGAGCGCGGCTTCTCGCGCATCCCCGTCTTCACGGACCGCGTCTTCAATCTTGTCGGTGTGGTGACGGCCATGGATCTCCTCAGTCGCGGAGCCGTGGCCCCGGATCTGCGCTCGCTGATGCGCCCGGCCACCTACGCGCCGGAGACGAAGCGCATCGACGATCTGCTGCGTGAGATGCAAAAGGGACGGGTGCAGCTCGCGGTCGTGGTGGACGAGTACGGGGGCGCGGTCGGAATCGTCACCGTGGAGGACATCGTCGAGGAGATCGTGGGCGAGATCCAGGACGAGCACGACCGCGCTCCGGCCATGGTGGAGCGTCTCCCGGACGGCAGCTACCGCGTCGCCGGGCGCGTCGGGATCGACGAGCTCAACGACTCCCTCGACTGGGAGCTGCCCAAGGGCGACTTCGAGACCGTCGCGGGGCTCGTCCTCGCGACGGTGCACCGTATCCCGGCCATCGGCGAGGAATTGCAGGTGGGCCGCCACAGCTTCACCGTGCTCGAGGTCGACGAGCGCCGGGTGCTGACCGTCCGCATCACGCCGCCCGCGCCCGGAGCCTCATGAGAAGCCCCCCACGACGCGGGCTTCACGGTAAAATAGACGCCCCGGTCATGCGGACGCCCCGGTGAGCCCCAGGGGGGCGAAGAGGCCCCACAGCCAAACCGACGTCATCCACATTCAACCAAGATGAAAGACACGCCGCAGGCTCGAAGAGGCCCCGGTCATGCGGACGCCCCGATGAGCCCCAGGGGGGCGAAGAGGCCCCACAGCCAAACCGACGTCATCCACATTCAACCAACATAAAGGAGGCAACGCCGATGGCAGGACGCATGGTGGAGTTCCCGAGCAGCGGGAAGGCGACTCAGGGCTACCTGGCGACCCCGGCCGCAGGCAACGGGCCGGGCGTGCTGGTGATCCAGGAGTGGTGGGGGCTTGTCGGGCACATCAAGAGCGTCTGTGACCGGTTCGCGGTCGCGGGCTTCTCCGCGCTGGCCCCGGACCTCTACCACGGGCAGACGGCCTCCGAGCCGGATGCGGCGGGCAAGCTCTTCATGGCGCTCAACATCGCCCAGGCGGAGAAGGACCTCTCGGGAGCGGCGAAGTGTCTCGCCGGGTTCTCGTGCACCACCAGGCTCGGCGCGGTGGGCTTCTGCATGGGCGGCCAGCTCGCCCTCTTCGCCGGCTGCACCAATCCGAGCATCGGGGCAGTGGTGAACTTCTACGGCATCCATCCGAACGTCAAGCCCGACTACAGCCGGCTGGCGGGCCCCATGCTCGGGCTTTTCGCCGAAAAGGACCAGTTCGTCAATCCCTCTGCGGCGCGCGATCTGGACGTGGAGATCAAGGCGGCCGGCAAGCAGTCCGAGATCCACATCTACCCCGGCGTGGATCACGCCTTCTTCAACGACGAGCGGGCCGACGTCTACAACAAGGCCGCGGCCGGGGATGCCTGGAAGCGCACCCTCGCCCATTTCCACGCCCACCTGAAGTAGGAGCGCCCGGCGAGGGAGCGGCCCGGTGCCGCTTCCTCGGCGCGTTCCCTCCTCGCCCACGCCACGTCCGTGCCCCTCATGTCCGACACGACCCTGGGAGCGCTGTACGCGCTCGGCTCGGGCCTGACCTGGGCCGTGACAATGTTCGTGGCAGGCCTCAAGCACGGCGGCGTCACGGTGGCCACCGTGCTCTCCTCGACCGCCCCCCTGTTCGCCCTGCCGCTGGGCGTCGTGTTTCTCGGCGAGCCGGCCCCGCGCCGCGCCATCCTCGGCACGCTCGTGACCGTGGGTGGCATCGCAGTGCTCCAGCTTTGAGACGCCAAGCCGCGCGCCCCGGCCGCCGGTGCTATACTCTGGGGCGATGGTGCAGATCAGGCTCTCATCCGATCTCGATCACAAGGTCCGGGCTGGCCGGAGTCCCATCACCGTGGACGAGTTCCTGGCTCGCTTCCCCGAGGTCCCCACCGATCTGAGGGACGAGGCCGTCCTCCAGGAGTACGTGGCGGCCTTCGGCCCCCTCCTGCGCGTGGCCCAGAAGCCCAGTCCGTGCATGGGCACGGGGGGCGACGCGCCGCACATGTTCTACACCCGCCTCGTCAACGACCTGGCGATTTACGGGATCGGCCTGGCGAAGCGCGACCGGACC
>Ga0209211_10004288_pt1 | contig 22374 bp, 16 predicted proteins | sample RifGroA2_FD_183992 | JGI IMG/M metagenome (GOLD analysis project Ga0209211, IMG submission 183992) | Groundwater microbial communities from Rifle, Colorado, USA - Groundwater A2 (SPAdes) (version 2) | ecosystem: Environmental > Aquatic > Deep subsurface > Groundwater | place: Rifle, Colorado...
CAACGCGTAGGGGTAAAGCTGTTGGCTTACACCAGTGTTTTGCATGCCGACACATCCGTACTCGGACTTGCCGACGAACATCGGGAAACAGAAGCGGCCATCAATGCGTCTGGCGTGCCATTTACTCTTTTGCGAAATGGCTGGTACACCGAGAACTATGCAATGGGGATTGGTGCCGCACTGTCGCTAGGCGCGGTATATGGTTGCGGTAGCGACGGACGAATCTCTTCCGCCAGCCGTGCTGATTACGCAGAGGCTGCTGCCGTCGTGCTGACCAGCGACCATCAGGCTGGAAAGGTGTACGAACTCGCAGGAGATACCTCCTACACGCTGAGTGAATTTGCCACAGAGATTTCACAGCAAAGTGGCAAATCAATTCCGTACATCAACCTAGCTGAAGCGGAGTACAAAAAAGCACTGTTAGGCGCAGGCTTGCCTGAGTCGCTTGCCGAACTTCTGGCGAACTCCGATACCGGCGTTTCCAAGGGTGCGCTCTTTGATAATGGTCAGCAATTAAGTGGGCTCATCGGCAGGCCGACATCGCCATGGCAAGAAGCCGTAAGAGATGCGCTGAATTAAGACCCATGCCGAGGGGACGATGATAGTCGGCCCCAGTTGCACAAGCTGGACGCGCACTCGCTACATGCGAAAGCTCGCACAAACTGGCAATTCGGTCATTGGAGGCTACGAATATCGATTCGTTGCCCCCGTCCGTCAGGGCCAAAACTAACTTCAGCCATTCGGAAGGCGTATAGCAGCTGGCAGCTCATGGCCGACAGCAGTCATGCTGGCACAGGGCCATGGCTCACCGCTCCGGCCGACGGCGCGCTCCAAAACGATGCGGCCAACCTTTTTCAAGGTTGGCCGCATCGTTTTCAAGCCAGCCGGCAGGCTATTGCAGCCGCTGTCGCAGCCAGCGGCTGAAGCTCTCCACCCCCCACGACAGCAGTAGCATGGCCAAGATCAGCGTGGCGGCGTTGGACAGCTGGAACAGCGACAGCGCCAGATACAGCTGCTGGCCGAGGCCGCCGGCGCCGACCAGGCCGAGGATGGCGGCGATGCGGATATTGTTTTCCCAGCGGTACAGAGTGTAGGCGACCCACTGCGGTAGCGCCTGCGGCAGCAGGCCATAGCACAGGCAGGCGAGACGGCCGGCACCGCTGTGGCGCAGCGCGGCTTCCGCGTCCGGCGGCGTGTTTTCCAGTGTCTGCGCGAACAGCCGGCCCAGCACGCCGCTGGTGTGCACCGCCAGTGCCAGCACGCCGGCGGCCGGGCCGAGGCCGAGCGCCAGCACTGCCAGCGCGCCCCACAGTAGGTCCGGCGTGCCGCGCAGGAAATTGAGCAGCAATTGCACCGGCGCGCGCAGCCAGCGCGGGCCGCGGTTGCTGGCCGGCAACGCCAGCAGCGCGCCGCCGATGAAGGCCAGCGCGCTGCCCAGTGCCGAGACCAGCAGCGTTTCCAGCACGCCGCTGCCGACCTGAACGAGGAAATCGCCACGCAAGGTTGGCCGCAGGAATTCCTGGGCGAAGCGCCATAGTCCGGCGACATCGAACGGGGCCTCGCGCCATTGCGGCCACAGCCACAGCAGCGACAGGGTCAGCAGCAGTAGCGTGCCGGCGGCCAGTCCGGCGCCACCGGCGCGGCTGTGGATGGCGGCACGGCTGACGCGGCTGACGCCCTCGGTCAGCGCCACCAGCGCGGCGAACAGCAGCAGCAGGCTGCCGACTTCGCCGCCGTTCAGCATCCGCAGCGAGGTATCCAGCAGCAGGCCGAGGCCGCCTGCGCCGACAAAGCCCATCACCGCCGAGGCGCGGATCGCGCATTCCCAGCGGTAGACGCTATAGCTGATCAGCTCGGTCGCCGCCTGCGGCAGCAGTGCGTAGCCGAAGATGGCCAGCCGCGACGCGCCGCTGGCAGCCAGTGCCGCCGCGGCCTGCGGTGGCTGCGATTCCAGGATTTCGGCGTAGACCTTGCCCAGCATGCCGCCGTAGGCCAGCCCCAGCGCCAGCACCGCCGGCAGGCTGCCAAGACCCGCGGCGCGCACCAGCAGCAGCGCCCACACCAGGTCCGGCACGCCGCGCAGCACGATCAGCACGCCGCGCAGCAGGCGTTGCAGCCATTGCCAGCCGCGGGCCGGTGCCTCGCCGCACAGCGTGTCGCGGTCCAGCGCGCGGCTGGTCAGCAGCGCCAGCGGCAGGCCGAGCAGCACCGCCAGCGCGAGGCCGCTGCTGGCAATGGCCAGCGTGGTGGCGGTTTCGCGCAGCAGGTCATGCAGGAAGGCGCCGTCGGTGCTCGGCGGGAAGAAGTCGGCGACAAAGCGCCACAGCGTGCCGGCGGTGTCGCCATCGGCCAGCAGCAGCGGGTTGAAGCCGGTGTAGGCCATCGCCGCCAGCAGCAACAGCGGCGTGGCGATGAGGCCGGCCAGCCGCGACGCGCGGGCCGGGTCGTGCAGGCTGGCGCTCAGCATGGCGCGATCCGGATGCCGCTGCCCAGCGCCGGCTCGTCGGCGGTGGCCGGCTGTTCGCCAGCGTACAGCGCCGTCAGCAGCGACGGGGTGACCTCGGCACGCGGCAGGTCGAAGGCGATCTGGCCGTCACGCAGGCCGATCAGGCGCGGGAAGTGGGCGAGCGCGAGCTCGACCGAGTGCAGGCTGACCAGCAGCGTGGCGCCGCGCGCCCGGGCGTCGGCGCACAGCAGCGCCACGGTGTCGTCGGCCAGGCGCGGGTCCAGCGCCGACACCGGCTCGTCGGCCAGCAGCAGCTCCGGCTGCTGGTACAGCACGCGGGCGATGCCCACGCGCTGACGCTGGCCACCGGACAGGTGGTCGCAGCGCTGCCACAGCTTGTCGCTCAGTTGCACCCGCTGCAGCGCGTCGCGGATGACGGCGACATCCTGCGGCCACAGCAGGCGGCGCAGTGCGGCCAAGGTTGACAGCTGGCCGAGCTGGCCGGCGCCGATCGCGGTGACCACCCGTTGCAGCGCCGGCAGCGGCGGATGCTGGTACACGCTGCCGATGCGGCTGCGCAGCCGGCGCAGTGCCGGCGCGCGAAGCTGCCACGGGTCCTGCCCTAGCAGCTGCACGTTGCCACCGTCGGGACGGTGGCAGCTGTTGGCCAGCAGCAGTAGTGACGATTTGCCGGCGCCGGACGGGCCGATCAGCGCCACCTGCTCGCCCTGCGCCAGTTGCAGCGACAGCGGCTGCAGGATGCGGCTGCCGCCCAGGCTCAGGCTGGCCGCGTCAAAACGCAGACTCATTGCAGCAGGCCGGCTTCCTTGGCAGCGGTTTCGATGCCCTTGTAGTTGGCGGCCTTGGTCGGGATGAACTTGCTGGCGCGTTGCAGATCGAGAATGGCTTTGTGCTCGGGGTTGGCCGCATTCAGCTTCAGGAACGCCTGCTGGATTTTCTGCTGCAGTTTTTTATCCAGGCTGCCGCGCACCGTCCAGTTGTAGTCGAAGTACGGCGGAGTGGTGCCCAGCAGCTTGACCTTGCTCTGGTCGACCTTGCCGGCCTCGACCAGCTTGTCCCACACCGAGGCGTTCAGCACGCCGGCGTCGACCTTGCCGGACGCAACCCAGGCCACGGTGGCGTCATGCGCGCCGGAGTAGCCGACGCTCTTGAAGAAGGTTTCCGGCTTGATGTGCTGTTTTTGCAGGAAGTAGCGCGGCATCAGGTGGCCGGAGGTGGACGAGGCGGAGCCGAAGGCAAAGCTCTTGCCCTTCAGCTGCTGCAGCTTGCTGATGCCGCTGTCGGCATTGACGATGTATTTGGAGGTGAAGCGCGAATCTTCCTCGCGCTGTACCAGCGGCACCACCTTGCCGCGCTGGCTGGCCTGCACGAAGGTGAAACCACCCAGCCATGCCATGTCGATCTGGTCGGCGTTGAGCGCGGTCACCACCGCGGCGTAGTCGCTGACCGGTACGAACTGCACCTTCATGCCCAGTTCTTTTTCCAGGTACTGGCCCAATGGCGCGAACTTGCGTTGCAGCTCGGTCGGGGCTTCGTCGGGAATGGCGGAGACTTTCAGCAGCGCTTCGGCGTGGGACAGGGTAGCGGCGGCCAGCAGCAGGCCTGCCACGGACAGTTTGGCGATTTTCATGGACGGATTATCTTTCGGGTTAGGCGGGCAACAGGCCGCCACCATCAAAAAAGCAGTCGCGCGGACTGCTCGGTGCAGGCGGACGATAAGCCGCCAAAGTGGCCGTATTTTATGCCAGATCGGCGCGCGCGCCTAATCGCGTCAGCATAAAACGGGGGGCGCCGGCATTGCCGGCCGTGTGCGGCGCTTGCTGCCAACCTTGTCGCGGGCAAGGCCGCGACGGTGCGGGCGAAGGCGGGGCGGGCGCTCAGTCGACGCGGTAGCGGATCCAGCCGCGTGCCTGCAGGCAGCTGCGATACAGGTCGTCTCGCGCGCGCTCATTGATGTCGTAGCTCTCGGTTTCGGCGTCTTGCCAGTACGGCAGCGTGCGGCTGCAGCGAGTGCCGGCGGGCGAGCAGAACCAGGACGGGCTGAAGCGCGGCGGGCGAGTGACGCGCTCGCCGGCCAGCGGCGGGAAGGCCTGCGCCGCTTCCTTCTTGCACTGGAAGCTGTCTTCGTCAAAGTTGGCGTCGTAGCGGGTGGCGTGGCGCCACTGGTAAGTGGCGCAGGCGCTGAGCAGAGCGAGGCTCAGCAACACAAGCAGGCGGTTCATGAGGGTGTCCCGTGGCGCAATGCCGATACCCACAGTTTAGCCCGCCGTGCTGCCGGCGTGGCCGGGTGGCGGTTATTCCTTTGGTGGATAAAGAATACAAAATTCATTGGTTTGTATGGTTTTGTCATCGATTTATGATGGGTCATCTTCTCCTGACCTCTGAATGAAAGCCGACCATGAAACGCAAACTGACCCTGGCCCTGCTGCTGGCCGTGACCGCTACCTCCGCCCTGGCCGACCGCCTCGACGACATCAAGAAAGCCGGCGTGCTGCGTGTCGCCGCCTTCGACAGCAACCCGCCGTTCGGCTTCCTCGACGCGCAGAGCCGCCAGATCACCGGGCTGGATGTGGACGTGGCGCGCCACATCGCCGCCAAGATCGGCGTCAAGCTGGAGCTGGTGCCGACCAATCCGGCCAACCGCATTCCGCTGCTGGTGTCGGGCAAGGCCGACCTGATTGCGGCCAACTTCACCGTGACGCCGGATCGCGCCAAGCAGGTCGATTTCAGCCTGCCGTACTTTGCCTCCGGCCAGCAGTTCATCAGCCGCAAGGGCACGCTGGCCACGCCGGCACAGCTGGCCGGCCTGCGCGTGGGTGCGGACAAGGGCACCACGCAGGAGATCACGCTGCGCGAGAAATACCCGGCCACCAAGGTGGTGTCCTACGACGACACGCCGCTGGCGTTTGCCGCGCTGCGCAACGGCAACGTGACCGCGATCACCCAGGACGGCTCCAAGCTGGCGGCCCTGCTGGCCAATGCACCGGACAAGGACAAGTACGAGATCGCGCCGTTTACGCTGACCCGCGAATTCCAGGCCATCGGCCTGCCCAAGGGTGAGGCGCGGCTGGTGAAGGTGGTCAACGAGGTGCTGCTGGGGCTGGAGAAAAACGGCGAAGCGAAAAAAATCTACGACCACTGGTTCGGCCCCGGCACCAAGGCGCCGCTGCCGCGTGATTTCAGGATCGGCGACAAGGCCTGACCCGCCACGGACTCGGCTGATTCGTACTGCCGCCGGGCTTGCCTGGCGGTTTTTCTTTGCTGAAGGGAGTAAATCATGACACCGCCTGCATGGCTGGGTTATGGCTGGCTGGAGCCGCATTTCATCGGCTGGATGCTGCAGGGCGCGGCGCTGACGGCGTGGCTGGCGCTGCTGGTGTGCGGGCTGGCAACGCTGCTGGGTGTGCTGCTGGCCGCCGGTTACGAGCAGCGCTGGCGTAGCGTGCGCCTGGCGGTGCGGACCTTTCTGTCGCTGCATCGCAATACGCCGCTGATGGTGCAGCTGCTGCTGTGGTACTTCGGCGTGGCCGGCTTGCTGCCGGAAGCGGTGATGTTGTGGCTGAATGCGCCGCACGAGGTGACGCTGGCCGGCTGGACGCTGGCCTGGCCGTCGTTCGAGTTTGTGGCGGCGCTGATCGCGCTGTCGCTGTACAGCGCGGCGTTTGTCGCCGAGGAAATCCGCGCCGGCATCCGCAGTGTCGCGCCGGGGCAGCACGCGGCGGCGCTGGCGCTGGGGATGACGCCGCGCCAGGTGTTCCGCCACATCGTGTTGCCGCAGGCGCTGCGCGTGGTGTGCCGCCCGTTGCTGGGTCAGTATCTGGGCGTGATCAAGAACACCTCGCTGACCATGGCCATCGGCGTGGCCGAGCTGTCGTACAGCTCGCGCCAGGTGGAGAGCGAGACGCTGCTGACCTTCCAGGCCTTTGCCGTCGCCACGCTGCTGTACCTGCTGCTGGTGCTGGGCGCGCAGCTGGCCGGCGGGCGGGCGCGGCCAACCTTGGGGGGCGGGCGATGACGGCGGTCGAGGTGATCAGCGCCAATCTGGACTACCTGCTGCTGGGCAGCTGGCCGGCCGGGCCGCTGGGCGGCATGGCGCTGAGTGTGGTGATCGGGCTGACGGCGGCGCTGCTGGCGTCGCTGCTGGGGCTGGCGGGCGGCATCGTGCTGACGCTGGGGTCTCCGTTGCTGCGGCGTCTGGTGGCGATATCCGCCGCGCTGCTGCGCGCGATTCCGGTGGTGATGCTGATTTTCTGGTGCTACTTCTTGCTGCCGGTGCTGTTTGCCGTCGACGTGCCGGGCACGCTGACGGTGATTGCGGCGCTGGCGCTGATCGGCGGCGCCTTCCTGACGCAGGCGGTGTACGCCGGCATTGCCGCCATCGCCGCCGGGCAGTGGCAGGCCGGGCTGTCGCTGGGCTTCAGCCACTGGCAGACGCTGCGCCTGATCGTGCTGCCGCAGGCGCTGCGCATCATGGTGCCGTCCTTCGTCAACCAGTGGATCACGCTGGTGAAGGACACCTCGCTGGCCTATATCGTCGGCGTGGCCGAGCTGACCTTTGTCGCCTCGCAAGTGAACAACCGCGAGCAGGTGTATCCGCTCCCGGTATTCGCCACGGTGGCGCTGCTGTACTGGCTGTGGTGCAGCGGCCTGGTATGGCTGGGTGCGCGCTGGGAGACGCGCTATGCCGGGGTTGGCCGCAAATGACAACACCCGGCCGTAGCCGGGTGTTGTCGGGTAAGCGTGGTCAGGCTGGTGCCGTGTCGCGCCTCGCGGCCCAGCGGTACAGCGCGAGGCCGGCGACGATCATTGGCACGCTCAGCCACTGCCCCATGCTGATGATGTCGGACTGGCCGAAGATGCCGGCGTCCGGGGTACGGAAGAATTCGGCGATGAAGCGGAAGCTGCCGTAGCCGATCAGGAACACCGCCGACACCTGGCCCAGCGGCCGGCGCCGTGCCGAGAACAGCCACAGGATCACGAACAGCGCCAGGCCTTCCAGCGCCGCCTGGTACAGCTGCGACGGGTGGCGCGGCATGGCGTCGACGTGCGGGAAGATCATCGCCCACGGCAGGTCGTGGCTGGCGATGCGGCCCCACAGCTCGCCGTTGATGAAGTTGCCGATGCGGCCGGCGGCCAACCCTGTCGGCACCAGCGGTGCCACGAAATCGCTGATCTGCCAGAAGCTGACGCCTTTCTTGCGCGCGAACAGCAGCATCGCCGCCAGCACGCCGATAAAGCCGCCGTGAAAGCTCATGCCGCCTTTCCACACCATCAGGATCTCGGCCGGGTGCGCCAGATAGTAGCCGGGCTGGTAGAACAGCACCTCGCCCAGCCGCCCGCCGACGATGACGCCGAGCACCGCCCAGGTCAGGAAATCGTCGAGATCCTTGCCGTTCCAGCCGCAATCGGGCTGCTGTTTGATACGGACATGGCCCAGCCACAGGAACAGGCCGAAACCGACGAGGTACATCAGGCCGTACCAGTGGATGGCCAGCGGGCCAAGCTGGATGGCGACAGGGTCAAACTGGGGATGGATCAGCATTTGTCAGGTATGTGCGTTTGCGGTAAAAGGATAACTATAAATTATACGGAAAGCGTTACCGGTCGTCGCGCTGCTACCCGCCGCGCGACGCCTTATGTGTAGAACATGCCGGCACCCGCAAGTTCTACCGGCCGGGCAATATCCCGCCCGGCCCGCGACGCGCCGCCAGATCAAAGCGACAAAGCCATTACTGCATTCAAGGACACATCATGCCTCAATACCGTTCCAAGACCTCGACTTCCGGCCGCAACATGGCGGGTGCCCGCGCCCTGTGGCGCGCCACCGGCATGAAGGACGAGGATTTCCAGAAACCGATCATCGCCATCGCCAACTCCTTCACCCAGTTCGTACCCGGCCACGTGCACCTGCACAATATGGGCCAGCTGGTGGCGCGCGAGATCGAAAAGGCCGGTGGCGTGGCCAAGGAATTCAACACCATCGCCGTCGATGACGGCATCGCCATGGGCCACGGCGGCATGCTGTACTCGCTGCCATCGCGCGACCTGATCGCCGACAGCGTGGAATACATGGTCAACGCCCACTGCGCCGACGCGCTGGTGTGCATCTCCAACTGCGACAAGATCACTCCCGGCATGCTGATGGCCGCGCTGCGGTTGAACATCCCGGTGGTGTTTGTGTCCGGCGGCCCGATGGAGGCCGGCAAGGTCAACTGGCGCGGCACCGAGCGCAAGCTGGACCTGGTCGACGCGATGGTGGAAGCCGCCAACGACAAGATCAGCGACGAGGACGTGGACAAGGTGGAGCGTTCCGCCTGTCCGACTTGCGGCTCCTGCTCCGGCATGTTCACCGCCAACTCGATGAACTGCCTGACCGAGGCGCTGGGGCTGTCGCTGCCGGGTAACGGCTCGATGCTGGCCACCCACGCCGATCGCAAGGAACTGTTCCTGCGCGCCGGCCGCCTGATCGTCGAGATCACCAAGCGCCACTACGAGCAGGACGATTACAGCGTGCTGCCACGCAGCATCGCCACCAAGGCCGCGTTCGAGAACGCGATGAGCCTGGACGTGGCGATGGGCGGCTCCACCAACACTGTGCTGCACTTGCTGGCCGCCGCCAGCGAAGCCGGTGTCGACTTCAAGATGACCGACATCGACCGCATCTCGCGCAGCGTGCCCTGCCTGTCCAAGGTGGCGCCGGCAACGCAGAAGTACCACATGGAAGACGTGCACCGCGCCGGTGGCGTGGTCGCCATCCTGTCCGAGCTGGACCGCGCCGGCCTGATCCAGCGCGAGGTGCCGACCATCCACAGCGCCACTATGGGCGCCGGTCTGGAGGCGTGGGACATCCGTCGCCATGGCGCCGACAGTGAGGTGCACCGCTTCTACCGTGCCGCGCCGGGCGGGGTGCCGACCACCATCGCCTTCAGCCAGAGCATGCGCTACCCGACGCTGGACGACGACCGTGCCGAGGGCTGCATCCGTGACAAGGAACACGCGTACTCGCAGGACGGCGGCCTCGCCGTGCTGTACGGCAACATCGCCGAGCGCGGCTGCATCGTGAAGACAGCCGGCGTCGACGACTCCATCCTCAAGTTCACCGGCCGCGCCCGCGTGTTCGAAAGCCAGGATGACGCGGTGGCGGCGATTCTGGCCGACAGCGTGGTGGCCGGCGACGTGGTGGTGATCCGCTACGAAGGCCCGAAAGGCGGCCCGGGGATGCAGGAAATGCTGTATCCGACCTCGTACCTGAAGTCCAAGGGTCTGGGCAAGGAATGCGCACTGCTGACCGACGGCCGTTTCTCCGGCGGGACCTCCGGCCTGTCCATCGGCCACGTGTCGCCGGAAGCGGCGGAAGGTGGCGCCATCGGCCTGGTGGAAGAGGGCGATCGCATCGAGATCGACATCCCCAACCGCGGCATCCGCCTGGCGGTATCCGACGAAACCCTGGCCGCACGCCGCGCGGCGATGGAAGCCCGTGGTGCGCTGGCATGGAAACCGGTCGACCGCCAGCGCGTGGTCAGCCCGGCGCTGCGCGCCTACGCCGCGATGACCACCAGTGCCGACACTGGCGCGGTGCGTGACGTGTCGCAGGTCGAGCGCAAGTAAGCCATCCCTATTGCGGCCAACGTTGGCCGCATCCCGTCAAAACGGCAGCCCCTGCGGGCTGCCGTTTTTCATGGGCGTCGCGGCGCTGGTTACGATTGGTCACAGTTTGCCGGGCGCGCTGCCGCTACCATGCTGTCGCCACAGGTTTAAACAGACAATCGCGGTTTTTGATCGTGTTTCGATACAAAAGCGGACGGTCTGCGCCGGCTCAGACACTCGCGTCATGAGCCGGTAACAAGCGTGGCAGGGCTGGCGCCCGTACCGGATTTTGAGGTGCGGGCGGCCGGCCCGCGACAGACAGCATGACCTTGACCATAACAAGCAGCGGCCAAAAAAACACGCTGCACACGGCAACGAAGAGCAAACAGCAAACGGGAGAGATAGATGTTCAAAACGGTAAAAGCCCAATTCATGGCCATGGTGGGCGCAGCGGCCATCGGCATCGTGCTGATGACCATCTGGGCGTTGTTCAACCTTGGCCAGACCCTGACCGAGCAGGCGGTACGCGATACCCGCCAGCTGGCACAAAGCGCGGCCAGACTGGTGGAAAGTTACGAGGCCCAGGCGGCGACGCTGGGCGAGGACGAGGCGCGGCGGCGGGCGATGGCGGCGGTGATGGCGATGCGCTTCGGCGAGGACGGGTACTTCTTCGTCACCGACGAGCGCTTCACCTACCTGGGCCACCCGATCCGCCGCAACCTGGTCGGCAGCAGCATGACGGTGCAGGTCGACCCCAACGGCGTGAATCTCGGCGCCGCCTTCCGCCAGGCGCTGGCCGGCGGCGGCGTCGCCGAGTATCACTGGGCCAAGCCCGGCTTTGCGCAGCCGGTGGGCAAGATCGCGGTGGTGCAGAAAACGGCGCGCTGGGGCTGGGTGATCGGCACCGGCATCTACGTCGACCATATCGACAACGCGGTATGGCGCCAGGCGCTGTTTCTCGGCGCCGGCCTGGTCGGCCTGCTGCTGTTGCTCCTGGCCATCGGCTACGTGATTGGCCGCCGCCTGATCGGCCAGCTCGGCGGTGAGCCGGCCTACGCGGTGGAAGTGGTGGCGGCGATTTCGGCCGGGCGGCTGGATACCGCGGTCGATGTCAGCAAGGCCGAGCAGGGCAGCCTGCTGGCCAGCATCGCCGACATGCAGCAGCACCTGCGCGAGATGGTGGGGCAGGTGATCACCAATGCCGACTACCTGGTGTCGGTGGCCGACGGGCTGATGGACAACGTCGACCGCGTCGCCGGCGGTTCCGACCGCCAGAGCGGTGCGGCCACCGCGATGGCGGCCTCGGTGGAGCAGATGACGGTCGGCATCAACCATATCGCCGCCAATGCCGAACACGCGCACGAGCTGGGGCGCAACTCCGGCCAGCTGTCGCGGGACGGCGCGGCGGTGGTGCGCAAGGCGGTGGACGAGATGCGCGTGATCAGCGACGTGGTCGGCACCGCCTCGCAAAGCCTGCAGCGGCTGGTGGAGGATGTCGGCAATATTTCCTCCATCGTCGGCGTGATCCGCGATGTCGCCGACCAGACCAATCTGCTGGCGCTGAATGCGGCGATCGAGGCGGCGCGTGCCGGCGAGCTGGGACGCGGCTTTGCCGTGGTCGCCGACGAGGTGCGCAAGCTGGCGGAGCGCACCGCGCAGGCCACCGGCGACATCGTCGACAAGATCGAGCAGATCCGCCGCCTGTCGGCGGATACCAGCCAGGCGATGGTGGAAACGGTGGCGCGCGTCGCCGCCGGCCGTGCGCTGGCCGACGAGGGCGGCGACGCCATCGCCAGCATCGAGGCGGCGTCGGCGGCGGTGCTGCGCGCGGTGGAGGACATCTCGCTGGCGCTGAAGGAGCAGAGCGTGGCCAGCAACGACATCGCCGTCAACGTCGAGGGCATTGCCGGCAGCGCCAGCGACAACGCCGCCGCGGCGCGTGCCGCCGCCGACGCGACGCAGAGCATGCACGGCCTCGCCGGCGAGCTGCACCAGTCGGTGACCAAGTTCCACCTCGGCTAAGCGCCGTGACCCGCCGCCGGCCACGCCGGCGGCGGCTGTTACGGGCACGGCCTGCGGCCAACCTTGGCAGCGGTCGGGGAGTGTGTTCTCCTTGCGCCTTTGCCGCCGGAGCCTCCGATGATCACACCTTCCCCGCTTGACGCCGCGCTGGCGCAGTATTTCGGTTTTGACGGCTTCCGCGACGGCCAGCGCGAGGTGGTGCAGGCGCTGCTGGATGGCCATTCCGCGATGGCGATCTTCCCCACCGGCTCCGGCAAGTCGCTGTGCTACCAGCTGGCGGCGACGCAGCTGCCGCACCTGACGCTGGTGATCTCGCCGCTGTTGGCGCTGATGCGCGACCAGCTGGCATTCCTGCAGCAGAAGGGCATCGCCGCGGCCGCCATCGACTCCAGCCAGAGCCGCGACGAGGCGCAGCAGGTGATGGCGGACGTGCGCGCCGGGCGCATCAAGGTGCTGATGGTGTCGGTGGAGCGGCTGAAGAACGAGCGCTTCCGCCGCTTTATCGCCGAGGTGCCGCTGTCGCTGCTGGTGGTGGACGAGGCGCACTGCATCTCGGAGTGGGGCCACAACTTCCGCCCCGATTACCTCAAGCTGCCGCAGTACCGCGAGCAGCTGGCCATCCCGCAGGTGCTGCTGCTGACCGCCACTGCCACCCCGGCGGTGATGCAGGACATGGCGCGCCGCTTCGATATCGCGCCCGAGCACATCACCGTTACCGGCTTCTACCGCCCCAATCTGCACCTGCATGTGCGCGCGGTGGCGCAGGCGGACAAGGACGCGATGCTGCTGAAGCTGCTGGCGCGCACGCCCGGCGCCGCCTGCGTGGTGTACGTCACCCAGCAGCAGACGGCGGAAACGTTGGCCGCACGGCTGCAGGCGCAGGGTGTCGGCGCCGCCGCCTACCACGCCGGGCTGGACAGCGCGCTGCGCGAGCAGATTCAGGACGAGTTCATGCGTGGTGACACGCCGGTGATCGTCGCGACCATTGCTTTCGGGATGGGCATCGACAAGGGCAATATCCGCCAGGTGATCCACTACGACCTGCCGAAATCGGTGGAAAACTACAGTCAGGAAATCGGCCGCGCCGGCCGCGACGGCGAGGTGTCGCTGTGCACGCTGCTGGGCAACCGCGACGGCCTGCACGTGCTGGAGAACTTCGTCTACGGCGACACGCCGCAGCAGGCGTCGATCGCGCTGGTGTTGCAGCGCATCCGCGACGAGGCGCAGCACGGGCAGTGGGAAATGACGCTGTACGGCTTGTCGGCGGACAGCAATATCCGCCAGCTGCCGCTGAAGACGCTGCTGGTGTATCTGGAGGTACAGGGCATCCTGCAGGCGCAGTACAGCTACTACAGCGAGTACCGCTTCCAGTTGCGCGAGGACGAAGATGCGCTGCTGGCGCATTTCAAGGACGAGCGCCGCGAGTTCGTCGCCGCGCTGTTGGCGCACAGCAAGCTGGGGCGCAGCTGGTACGCCTTCGACTTCGACAGTTTCCTGCAGGCCTTCCCCGGCCAGCGTCAGCGCGCGGTGACGGCGCTGGAATTCATGGACGAACGTGGCTGGCTGACGCTGGAAACCAAGCAGATGACCGAGGTGTACGCGGTGAACGACGCCACCTTCGATGTCGCCACGCTGGCCGCCAGCCTCTATCGCCAGTTCCAGGCGCGCGAGGACAGCGAGCTGGCGCGCCTGCAGCAGATGCTGCGCCTGTTCGAAACGGAAAGCTGCCTGAGCTTCGCGCTGGCCAGCTACTTCGGCGATGCCGCCGCGCCGCGCGAATGCGGCCATTGTCTGGTGTGTCGCGGCAAACCGGCGCGGCTGCCGGCGGCCCCGGCGCAGGCCGCGCTGGACGCGGCCACGCTGCACGGCGCGCTGGCGGCGCTGCACGACAAGCTGGGTGCGGCCGCGACGCCGCATCTGGCAGCCTGCTTTTTGTGCGGTATCACCCTGCCACGGCTGACGGCGCTGCGCGCGGCGCGGCTGCCCGGTTTCGGCCGCTTCGCCGGCTATCCGTTTGCCAGCGTGCGTGAGCTGTTGTCGGTGGAAATGGCGTAAGGGGAAGCGTTGCGGCCAACCTTGGCCGCAACGTTTGAATGCTCAGTAGAAGCCGAGTGCGCCGAGCAGGCTGAAGATCAGCACGAAGCAGGTGATGCCGGTCAGCAGCAGATTGGTCTGCTTTTCCTTGTGCAGCGAGGTTTCCAGCGAGCGTTCCTGCGACTGTAGACCGTGCAGTTTGTGCTGCAGCTCGGCGCGTTCCTCATCGTGGCGCGACAGCGTGGTCAGCAGCGCGTTGAGCGATACCTCGGCCACTTTTTCGTTGTCCCAGCCACTGATCAGCTGCCGCACGCGGGCCTTGTGGTAACGGCCGTGCACCTGGCTGCCGTCGTCCCACTCGAAATCGAAGCCGTGCGCCGCCAGCCGGCTGTTGCGATGTGCGCGCGCCTCTTCGCCCTCCGCCTCCGGTGCCGGCAGCACGCTGGGCAGCACGCGGTAGTCCGGGTAGCGTTGTTTCAGCCAGCTGATCGCCTGCGAGTAGGCGTAGCCGGACAGGCCGAGGCCGGAGATTTCCGGGCTGAGGCTGAAGCCGGATTTCGGCCCGAACGACACCGTGTGCGACGGGTGATCGACCGCCACCTGCAGGCAGTTGCGGGTGTTCATCCATTCTGACGCCTCGCCGCGCAGCGGCAGCCACTGGCTGCCCTCGGCGCGGGCGAAGGTGACGAACTGGATGCGGAAAAAATCGGACTGGAAGGTATGGCCGCTGCTGATGCGGCTGAACAGGTAGATCGGCACCCCGTTGTCGAGCAGCGCGATCAGCTGCTCCGCCTGCGGCGTGCTGCGGCCGGCAAGATGACTCTCGTCTTCCGGCGACGGCAACGGGATCGCCTCCGGCTCGCTGGCGGTTTTATCGATTTTCGGTGGCGTTTTCAGGCTTCGGCTGGACATGGCGGCATGGTTTCAATCGTGCGTGGCGGCTAGCGTACACCATTGGCTGCCGGACGTCAGGAAACGAGGGCGGCTGAGGTAGTGGATAAGCAAGAGTCACCTTTCGGGTGGCATGCGGCTTCTTCTGCGCCAGCATGGCAGCAGTCGCTCACGAGCGGGCGGTCGCGCACCATCGCTAGGATGGTTTCTTGCACGGATGTTCTCTACAGCAACTCGCTGAGAGTGGCCTCGGTCCAAGTGGTCGGATTGGGCTATATCTTGGTCAATAGCCAAAGAGTCATCCGGTGGCGAGGAGCTTCTTTGGTCTGATGAACCAGATCAGGAGGGCATGAGATCATGTTCAACAAGGATCGTTTTATCCAGGATTGCTTGAGCGCCATTTCCGGGGGCCATGAGGCGATTAGTGAGCTGGTGGCCGAAGCGGTGTCGGATAGCGCCGGGGTGATGGCCGAGCTTGGCGAGCCGCAACATGCCGGCCTTACGCCGCTATTCAGGTCGCCTGAGCTTACCGTCATCAGCTTTGTCTGGGCGCCGTGCATGAGTCTGATGCCGCACAATCACCAGATGTTTTCGGTGGTCGGCATCTATACTGGGCGCGAGGACAACGTCTTCTGGAAGCGGACGGGAACGACGATAGAGGCAGTCGGTGCCAAGTCGCTGGGGGCTGGCGATGTTGCCACGCTCGACCGCGACGTCATCCACTCCGTGCTGAATCCGATCGGGAAGATGACTTGTGCGATCCACGTCTATGGCGGAGATTTCTTCGCACCCCCCCCCGTACCGCGCAGTGAATGGGACCACGAAACGCTCATCGAAGCGCCATGGAATGTCGAGCACGCCAAGTCGCTGTTTCGGGAGGCCGAGGCACGCTTTCGTGCGAGCCTCGGCTAAGCAGGGCGACTCAAGGCGCTCCGGCCGTAATTGTGGCCAACCTTATGTGCCGGCCACTGCCAGCCGCGCTGTGCCTCAATGAAAAATGGCTGCTTCCGTCACCGGAAGCAGCCATTTGCCTTGTCGGGGCAGACCAGCCGGCTTGCCACACCGGCCCTGTCTTGCCGTTTACGCCAGATCGAAACGGTCCAGGTTCATCACCTTGCTCCACGCCGCCACGAAGTCGTTGACGAACTTCGGCTGTGCGTCGCTGCAGGCGTACACCTCGGCCAGTGCCCGCAGCTGCGAGTTGGAGCCGAACACCAGGTCCACGGTGGTGGCGGTCCACTTCGGTGCGCCGCTGGCGCGGTCACGGCCTTCCAGTACGCCGTCGGTGGCGGATTTTTGCCACTTGGTGCCCATGTCGAGCAGGTTGACGAAGAAGTCGTTGCTCAGGGTGCCGGGGCGCTGGGTGAACACGCCGTGCTGTGCCTGGCCGGCGTTGGCGCCCAGCACGCGCAGGCCGCCGATCAGCACCGTCATTTCCGGCGCGCTCAGCGTCAGCAACTGCGCCTTGTCGATCAGCAGTTCGGCGGCGGCGCCCTCCAGCCCGGGCTGCACGTAGTTGCGGAAGCCGTCCGCACGTGGTTCCAGCACCGCGAACGAGGCGACGTCGGTCTGGTCTTGCGTGGCATCGGTACGCCCCGGCGCAAACGGTACGGTCACCTGCTGGCCGGCCTGTTTGGCGGCGGCCTCGATGGCGGCACCGCCGGCGAGCACGATCAGGTCGGCCAGCGAGATCTTCTTGCCGCCGGCGGCGCCGGCGTTGAAGTCCTGCTGGATCGCGGCCAATGTTTGCAGTACCTGCGCCAGTTGCGCCGGCTGGTTGACGGCCCAGTCCGTCTGCGGTGCCAGGCGGATGCGGGCGCCGTTGGCGCCGCCGCGCTTGTCACTGCCACGGAAGGTGGCGGCGGAGGCCCAGGCGGTGCTGACCAGCTGTGCCACGGACAGGCCGGAGGCGAGCACCTTGGCCTTCAGCGCGGCGATGTCCTGCGCGTCGACCAGCGGGTGATCCACGGCCGGCACCGGGTCCTGCCAGATCAGTTCTTCAGCCGGTACCAGCTTGCCGAGGTAGCGGGCGCGCGGGCCCATGTCGCGGTGGGTGAGCTTGAACCAGGCGCGGGCGAAGGCGTCGGCAAACGCCTGCGGATCCTGATGGAAGCGGCGCGCAATCGGTTCGTAGATCGGATCGAGGCGCAGCGACAGGTCGGCTGTAGTCATCATCGGCGGATGCTTCTTGCTCGGGTCGTGCGCGTCCGGAATCATGTCTTCCGGCTTCACGTCCTTGGCCACCCACTGGTGCGCGCCGGCCGGGCTCTTGGTCAGTTCCCACTCGTAGCCGAACAGGGTGTTGAAGTAGCCGTGGTCCCAGGTGGTGGGGTTGGGTTTCCATGCACCTTCGATGCCGCTGGTGGTGGCGTGCACGCCCTTGCCGCTGCCGAACTGGTTGATCCAGCCCAGGCCCATTTCCTCGAGCGGTGCACCTTCCGGTTCCGGGCCGACCAGTGCCGGGTCGCCGGCGCCGTGCGCCTTGCCGAAGGTGTGGCCGCCGGCGACCAGCGCCACGGTTTCCTCGTCGTCCATCGCCATGCGGGCGAAGGTTTCGCGCACGTCACGGCCGGAGGCGACCGGATCCGGGTTGCCGTTGGGGCCTTCCGGGTTGACGTAGATCAGGCCCATCTGCACCGCGGCCAGCGGGTTTGCCAGCTCACGGTCGCCGCTGTAGCGCTTGTCGCCCAGCCAGGTGCTCTCCGGTCCCCAGTAGATGTCTTCTTCCGGCGCCCAGATGTCCTCACGGCCGCCGCCGAAGCCGAAGGTCTTGAAGCCCATCGATTCCAGTGCCACGTTGCCGGCGAGGATGAACAGGTCGGCCCACGACAGCTTGCGGCCGTATTTCTGCTTGATCGGCCACAGCAGGCGGCGCGCCTTGTCGAGGTTGCCGTTGTCCGGCCAGCTGTTGAGCGGGGCGAAGCGCTGGTTGCCGGTGCCGGCGCCGCCGCGGCCGTCGGCGATGCGGTAGGTGCCGGCGGCGTGCCAGGCCATGCGGATCATCAGGCCGCCGTAGTGGCCCCAGTCCGCCGGCCACCAGTCCTGTGAATCGGTCATCAGCGCGTGCAGGTCGGCGACCACGGCGTCCAGATCCAGGGTCTTGAATTCTGCGGCATAGTCGAACGCCTCGCCCATCGGGTCGGACTTGGCGGAGTGCTGGTGCAGGATGCCCAGCTTCAGCTGATTGGGCCACCAGTCACCGTTGGAGGGGCCGCCGGCTACGGTGTGCGGGGCGGCGCTACCCGAAAACGGGCACTTGGCTTCTGTCGACATGGTTATCTCCTGTTGCTTTTGATTGCCAGCGGATCACGCCAGGTGGCGGGTCCGCTGCGGTTGGCTGGGGTTGACTTGACTGCTGATCTGAATGGCATCGCCGGCGCCGGCCACCCGGCTGGTTGCCCGGCTCTGGCCATCACGCGCGTTGCGGCCAACGTGGTGGCTTACTGCATCCACACCAGGTTGGCCCACATCTCGTCGAGGGTGATGTGCTGGCGGAAGAAACGTTTCATGGCCTTGCTCCTTGCAGATCGGTTGATGACTGGATTATGGATACCGGTTGTTCATTTGTTAAATTGATTGTTGTTTTTGATTTGTTAGCTTTTTGCTATTTATCTGCCATGCCGCACGCATCGGGTGCCACTTGCGCCGTGCTGGTGCACGCGCCATGTCGTGGTGATTCTTTTTATAGCGGCAAAGTGGCCAATTGGCAGCGCCGGCGGCGTTTTTTGCTGGCACGGCATTTGCTGAAGTAATAGCGAGGGTAGCCGTGGTGGCTGCGCCTCGCTTGAGAGTCTGTCCCGTTGCTTCGGTCTGCATACTGCTAGACACGCCCGTTCCCGCACTGGGGGCGGGCGATTTTTTTTGCGTAACCCGCGCGCCACGGCGGTTAAGCAATGCCGCGCAACGCGCTATACTCGCCGCTTCGATCACCGGGGGTGTCTGCCGCAGGCAGACTGAGAGATACCCCAGAACCTGATCTGGGTCATGCCAGCGGAGGGAGCGTGATGCGCGGCCAGTCCGCGTCCCGCTTCTTCTTTTGGTCGGCACCATTACCAAAAGAGGATGTCTGCAATGTTCAAGAAGTCCGTACTGCTGCTGGCGCTGGCCGGCGTTTCCCTGACTACCCTGGCCGCCGAGCTGCGGGTGATGACGCACAGCTCGTTCAGCCTGCCGAAAGAGCGCATCGCCGAGTTCGAGAAGCAAAGCGGCGCCAAGCTGGCCATCATCAAGGGCGGCGATGCTGGCGAGATGCTCAACAAGCTGATCCTGACCCGTGCCAATCCGGTGGCCGACGTGGTGTACGGCATCGACAACACCCTGATCGGCAAGGCCAACGCCGCCGGCGTGCTGGAGCCGACCAGCAGCAAGGTTGGCCGCAACGTGGCGGTGGCCAGCCTGCCGGGCGCGGTGGCCATCGACTACGGCTATGTCACCCTCAACATCGACAAGGCCTGGTTCGCGAATAGCAAGCTGCCGCTGCCGGCGACGCTGGACGACCTGGCCAAGCCGGCCTACAAGGGCCTGCTGGTGGTGGAAAACCCGGCGACCTCCAGCCCCGGCCTCGCCTTCCTGCTGGCGACCATCGCCGGCAAGGGCGAAGAGGGCGCCTTCCAGTGGTGGGGCAAGCTGCGCGACAACGGCCTGAAGGTGGCCAAGGGCTGGAGCGAGGCCTACTACACCGACTTCACCCGCAACGGCGGCGCGCGGCCTATCGTGGTCAGCTACGCCACCAGCCCGGCAGCGGAAGTGTTCTACAGCAAGGAAAAACTGGCCGAATCGCCGACCGCCAACCTGGCGCTGAAGGGCGGCGTGTTCATGCAGGTGGAGGGCGTGGCCAGGGTCAAGGGTGGGCTGCAGCCGCAGCTGGCACAGCAGTTCGTCGACTTCCTGCGCGGCGAGGCGGTACAGAAAGAGCTGCAGACCAGCATGTGGATGTACCCGGCGGTGGCCGGCGTGGCGCTGGCGCCGGTGTTCAAGCACGCCGCGCAGCCGGCCAGCTTCAGCAACCCGGACCTGAAGGCGATGCAGCACAAGACCGCCGCCTGGGTCAGCCGCTGGACGCGACTGGTGATCAAGAACGCGCCGTGATGCGGCAAGCTGCCGGCGTACTCCGGCAGCGGGTGTACCAAGCAACGGTAACGGCGGCGGTCGTTACCGTTTTCCATTGTCGTGATGCAGAAAGTGTTGCCGTTGCCTAATTTCCGCTGGCTGGCCTTGCCGCCGCTGTTATTCCTGCTGCTGCTGGTCGGGCTGCCGCTGTCGCGCCTGCTGTACGAGGGCGGGCTGGCGTTCAGCCCGGCGCTCCTGGGTGACGCCTACCTGCAGTGGCGCCTTGGCTGGTCGCTGCTGCAGGCGGGCGCCACCTGCGTGCTAACTCTATTACTCGGGCTGCCGCTGGCGTGGGTGCTGGCGCATTTCGAGTTTCGCGGCCGCACGCTGCTGTTGCGGGTGCTGATGCTGCCGTTCGTGATGCCGACGCTGGTCGCCGGCCTCGGCGTGCTGGCGCTGTTCGGCCCGCACGGCGTCAGCGGGCTGAACCTGCAGGACACGCCGTGGCTGCTGCTGTACGGCAACCTGTTCTACAACCTGCCGCTCTTGATCCGCGCCGCGGTGGACGGCTTCGACCACGTGCCGGCCAGCCGGCTGATGGTGGCGCGCACGCTGGGCGCCTCGCGCTGGCGCGCGTTCTGGCGCGTGGAGTGGCCGGTGGTGCGGCCGTGGCTGGCGTCGGCGCTGTGCCTGATCTTCCTGTACTGCTTCTCCGGCTTCGGCCTCGCGCTGCTGCTCGGCGGCCAGCGGTACGCCACGGTGGAGGTCGAGATCTACTCGCTGGTCGCCTACGAGCTGAACCTGGCCGATGCCGGCGCACTGGCGCTGCTGATGCTGCTGCTCGGCGCCGTCATCGCGCTGCTGTACGCGCTGATCGAGCGCCGCCTGGCGCGGCCGGACAAGCGCAGCCCGCCGCTGCGGCAGCCGGTGCAAGGTTGGCCGCAACGGCTGCTGCTCTTGGCCAGCCTGCTGCTGTTGGCGCTGTTTGCCGCCGCGCCGCTGCTGGCGGTGCTGCTGCGCGCGCTGCTGGCTGATGCCGCGGCGTGGCGGGTGCTGCTGCAGGACGACACCCTGCTGGCGCTGGGCAACACGCTGCGCTTTTCGCTGCTGGCGCTGCTGCTGGCGACGGCCCTGGGCCTGCTGCACGGGCTGGCGGCGCAGCGCAGCGCCGGCCTGCGCGCGCTGATGTTCCTGCCGTTCATGGTGTCGCCGGTGTGCGTCGCCTTCGGCCTGCTGCTGGCCTATCCCGCCTACAGCGCGACGCTGGCGCTGCTGGTGGCCGCCTATGCGCTCTTGGCCTACCCGTTTGTCGCCAAGGCGGTGGTCAGCGCTCGCGACGCCTTGCCGGCGGCGCTGCCCAATGCCGCGCGCACGCTGGGCGCGTCGCCGTGGCGCGTGTTCTGGCGCGTCAGCCTGCCGCTGATGCGCCCGGCGCTGCGGCGCGGCATGGCGTTTGCCGCCGCCACCGCCGTTGGCGAGTTCGCGGTCAGCCTGTTCCTGTCGCGCCCGGAATGGCTGACGCTGACCACGCTGATCTACCAGCATCTGGGCCGCCCCGGCGCGGCCAACCTTGAGGCGGCGCTGGTGTTGTCCAGCGTACTGCTGCTGCTGGCGCTGCTGGCATTCATGGCCATCGAGTGGCCGGAGAAAACCCATGCTCGAACTTCGTGACCTGGCGCTGGCGTTTGCCGGCCGCCGCGTGCTGGACGGCCTGTCGCTGCAGGTGGCCGCCGGCGAAACCGTGGCCCTGCTCGGCCCCTCCGGCGAGGGCAAGTCCAGCCTGCTGGCGGTGATCGCCGGCCTGTTGCGGCCACAGCGCGGCCAGGTGTGGCTGGGCGGGCGCGACATCAGCCGCCTGCCGCCGGAAGAGCGCCAGCTGGCGATGATGTTCCAGGACCACGCCTTGTTCCCGCATCTCGATGCCGCGGCCAATGTTGCTTTCGGCTTGCAGGAACGTGGCGTGCCGCGCGCGGCCGCCCGGCAGCGTGCCGAGGCGGCGCTGGCGGCGGTGGGGCTGGCCGGCCGTGGCGCGGCCGCCTGCCACCAGCTGTCCGGCGGCGAGCAGCAGCGGGTGGCGCTGGCGCGGGCGCTGATCGGCGAGCCGGCGCTGTTCCTGCTCGACGAACCGTTTTCCAGCCTCGACACCCACCTCAAGCAGCAACTGATCGACGACCTGCGCCAGCGGCTGTCCGCGATGGCGGTGCCGACGCTGCTGGTGACGCACGACCGCCACGAGGCGTTCGCGCTGGCCGACCGCGTCGCCATCCTGCAGCACGGACGGCTGATCCAGGTCGGCACCCCGGGCGAGGTGCTGGCGCGGCCGG
>Ga0209211_10004289_pt1 | contig 22368 bp, 22 predicted proteins | sample RifGroA2_FD_183992 | JGI IMG/M metagenome (GOLD analysis project Ga0209211, IMG submission 183992) | Groundwater microbial communities from Rifle, Colorado, USA - Groundwater A2 (SPAdes) (version 2) | ecosystem: Environmental > Aquatic > Deep subsurface > Groundwater | place: Rifle, Colorado...
AGGGACTAGGTTCTAGGTTTTAGGTGTTAGAAAATCGAACTTCAAAATTAAACCCGCCTGCGCGGGAGTCCGAACAATGTATAGGAAATGTGGGCTAGTGTCAAACAAAGCTACTTGCGCTTTCCAACCTTGCAGCGGGAAATGTCACTGCACAAGTGGAGAATACTCCTCAATTAAGGCATTTAAATTTTTGCTGAAAATCGGGAGGGTGTGGTCGCGTCTGGCATATTCGAGAGCGCGCAAGAGAAGAAGTCCTTCCTCGTACACTTCCGGCTGACCAGCATTGCGCAGGTATTCAAGAGTCCGGTGAGCCATTTCCAATGAATCCCTGTATCGTTCTTCGTTGTTTTCTTGCGCCGCTGTTATGCAACGCGAGACATCGGCACCAAGGTTTGCAAAATAAAAACGTGCATCTTTTTTCATCAGAGAATCATACCGCTAATCCGGCTTAATCCCGATACTTAGTTTTTAAACTAAGTATCGGGATTGGAGCTAGATTGAAAAACCGTCAAAACAGAAAACTACTTGCGCTTGCCCACTTTGCGGCGGGAAATGATGAAGACGTTGGAATACTTCTTCGGGTGCCGCGTCTTCTGGCCTTTGCCGGAGGGCTTGCCCCACATGGTCTTCGCGCGGCGAAGTCCGCGACCTTGGCGGCCTTCCCCTCCGCCGTGCGGGTGGTCTACCGGGTTCATTGCGGTGCCGCGTACCGTCGGGCGGACGCCTTTCCAGCGGTTCCTTCCCGCTTTGCCGATGACGACGAGCCGGTGTTCTTCGTTGGAGACTTCGCCGATCGATGCCCATGCCGTATCAATGATGCGGCGTACTTCCGTGGAGGGAAGCTTCAGGTGCGTGTACCCGGCATCCTGCACGACGATCTCGCAATGATTTCCGGCCGAACGCGCGAGGCGCGCGCCGTTCCCCGGTTTGAGCTCGATATTGTAGACGAACGTGCCGACGGGGATCTTGCCCATGGGGAGACGATTGCCCGTCGTGAGAGGCGCGCTGTCGGAGACGATGAACGTGTCACCGACTTTGGTCCCGCGCGGCAGGAGCACATAGCGCTTCTCGCCGTCGCGGTACACCGCAAGTCCGATGAAGGCGCTCCGGAACGGATCGTACTCGATACTGGCGATCCGTGCGGGGATATTCTTTTTGTCGAAACGGAAATCAACGTCGCGGTGCCGCTGTTTGTGCCCGCCCCCCTGATGCCGCACCGTGATGCGGCCGAAGCTGTTGCGCCCCCCCATGCGCCTCCCTCCTTTGAGGAGCGACTTCGTGGGCGCATGGCCGCTCAACATCGCGCGGTAGTTGAGGCTCACGCGTCCGCGCTGGCTCTTGGTCGTCGGCTTGTAGTGTTTCATCGACATACGGAAAAATATTAGACAATGGTGATGGTCTCACCCTTTTTAAGGTACACGTACGCCTTCTTGCCGCCGCCCTGCTGTCCCTTTTTTCCTGTGCGCATGTTGCGCTTCCATTTCCTTGGGATCGAGACGATGGCCACTTTGCGGGGCGAGACGCTGTAGAGCGCGCGCACGGCTTTCAGGATGTCGCGTTTGGTCGCACTGTCCGTCACGTCGAAGGTGTACACGCCCTCGCCGGAGTGCATGGTGGCCTTTTCGGTGATGCGCGGATTTTTGAGAACGTCCGTCGCACCCCCGCCCCGCTCCTCACGGACGGGCGCGACGGAAGCTGAAGGCGCGGTCACCGCCTTGTCCGTATTCTTCTTTTTTCCAAAGAGTGCCATAAATAGATCTTACTTTTTTACGCCTGACTTGAGGAAGGTTTGTTGTAATGGGTACGGCCCGCCTTCGCTTCCTTCCCGCGCGGCTTGGAAAGTGCCCGGTTCGCCATGACCGCTATACCCGCTTCCGCATTCTCGATAATGAGATAGGAATTCCCGAGGATGGCGACCGGATTGAGGTCGCGCAGCGGCACGGTGGCTATATTCCCGATATTGCGGAGGCTCTTCGCGGTCGCCTTCGAATCATCGGGAAGCGCTATAAGAGCGGCGTTCCTGCCCTTCGTCGTCAACTTTTCAAAACCGGAGACCTTCGAAAGCATGACGAGCGCCTTTTTTGCAGCGGCGGTCTTCGGCGCCTCAATGCCGAACGAGTCGACGAACAGCACGTGCCCGTCGCGGAGTTTCCGCGAAAGTGCCGCGAACAAGGCGCGGGCGCGCATCTTCCGCGGGACGTTCTGGCTGTAATTCTTGTCGTTGCGCGGTCCGTGCGAAGCGCCGCCGCCTCTCCAAATAGGGCTGCGCGTCGAGCCGTGTCGCGCGCGTCCGGTCCCCTTTTGCTGCCACGGCTTCTTGCCGCCGCCGCGGACTTCGCCGCGCATCTTTGCGTGCGCAACCGAGGTCCTGGCATTCGCCTGCATGGCGGTCACGACCTGATACATGAGCGCATCGTTCCACGGCACCCCGAAGACACTCTCGGGAAGCGCGATAGTGCCCGTCTTCTTGCCCTGCACGTTGTAGACCGGCGCTTCCATCCCATTAGAAACTTTACTCTCGGCGCGCGAGGTTTTTTTCACCTTCTTCTCTTGTCTAATTTTAGTATTCATACGAATGATTTCTAACGGGACAGGTCCGCCTTAGCCGCGGATCTCGACGAGACTGCCGGGGTGACCGGGAATTGCGCCGGAGATGAGGAGCGTGTGCGTCGCGGGGTCCACCTGAAGGACCTTAAGATTCTTTACGGTGACGCGGTCGCCCCCCATGCGGCCCGCCATGCGCATACCCTTCACGACACGGCCACCGGCGCGACCGCCGCCGCCGATGGAACCGGGAGAGCGCTCTCTGTTCTTCTGTCCGTGACTGCGGGGACCGCCGTGGAAACCGTGCCGCTTCACGACGCCCTGAAATCCCTTGCCCTTCGATACCGCGGAAACCTCGACGACATCGCCTGCGGTGAAGATGGAAATATCAATAGACTCGCCGGGTTGCAGGTTTGATGCTTCGGATGCCGGGGAAAACTCCCGGAGGTGTTTGAAAGGCTTCGCGGTTTGCGGCTTTTTGACGCGCGATTCTTTTTTTGCGCCGAAACCGACCTGCATTGCCGCATAGCCGTCTTTGTCCTTTGCCTTGACCTGCGTGACCGTGAGAGGACCCGCGGTAACGATGGTGGCGGGCGTAACGAGGCCTTTGTCGTCGAAGACCTGCGTCATACGTCCTTTGGTACCGAGCATGAATTTTACCCCGTTAGATATTTTGTCTGACATATGTTTTGAAGGAAATACAACCCCGAGAGATTCTTTTTTAATCGCACTCCGTTCGTTTTTATCTAACGGGGTGAATATGTTGAAAAAAGAAACGCCCGCACTAAGCGGGCTCGGAAGCCTCGCCAGTGGTCCCTGTCGGGACATGGGTGGAGGCACTATAGCGGAATCGTTTTAAAAACGCAACCCCGCGTCACGAATACAGGGAGTCGGGGGTGGCGCCCGGCTGGGCTCCGAGCGCACGACGCCTCCGGTGTATTTCGATCAATGAACCGACCACAAAGAGAAGTACCGCGGCAAGCACTCCGAGTCCGGCGGCGATTATCGAGTCCGGTCCGGCAAATCCGAATGCCGTGCTGAGGGCGCAGAAAAATCCGGAAGGATTTCCGCACGCCGCCGGATCCCATACCCCTGAGCCTTCGGGGGATTGCGGCCGCCACATGATATCGCCGGAGGTCACGCCCTGCCTCTGTGCTTCATCGGCCAAGGCGGCGGCCATTTGCTCCAATTCAGCTTCCGAGAGAGAAGCCGAGCGCGGATCCGAGAGCAGTGCCGCGCGGATGGTGGCGCGAAGATCGCCCGTGTTTTCTTGTGCGTTCGCGGGACCCGGGAGCCCCATCCACATCAGGAAGAGAAAGGACGCGATGAGAAAGGCGGACACCCGGACCGATCTTTCAGCATGTATCATATGTTGACTATACCATCTGTACTCTCCTAGTCTTCCACCCAGAAGGGAATGATGTTGACAGTCGTGGAGCGCGTGACGGGAGAGTTATCGAGACCGGTACAGCTAAGCGTATATACGGTCGATCCGGTGATGGGACCGGAAAGCTCGGCGCCGGAGTGACCGCTCCAACTGTCACCGGGCGGATTCGTGCCGCTGACGGTGCACCATTTGACGTTCTGCGTGTCCCAACTCACGTTCACGTGCTCCCCGCTCCGGACGAGTGTCGGCCTCACCTGCCACAGCACAACGTCGGGCGCCGGCGCGGGACTGCACTCTCCTTGGTCGCAACCGAAAGCGCAAGAGTCCACGAACGCATTCTGGCAGTTCGCGCTCCGATGGTAGAGATTACTACCCGAACAATAGTAGAGGGGGGTGCATGTCAGAGGAGTGTCCTCGGGGAAGGTGCAGGTGGGGTAATTGCTTGCGCCGTTCTGACAGGTGTTCGTGGTGAAGGTACAGGTGGGATAATTGCTTGCGCCGTTCTGACAGGTGTTCGTGGTGAAGGTGCAGGTGGGGTAATTGCTTGCGCCGTTCTGACAGGTGTTCGGGGGGAAGGTGCAGGTGGGGTAATTGCTTGCGCCGTTCTGACAGGTGTTCGTGGTGAAGGTGCAGGTGGGGTAATTGCTTGCACCGTTCTGACAGGTCGGCGGGGTGCAGGTGGGATAATCGCTGGCACCGTTGGAGCAGGTCGGGGGAGGCTCGGGGCAATCGACGCCAAAGAATGCGGCAATTGCGGAGGGGAGGTTGCAGAGCGGCGACGGGTCGCACTCCCCCGCGTAATCGGGCGTCGAAGGACAAGACGCAGGAACGATCGCAAGCCCGCTCGCAGAAGAGTCGGTGAACTGAACTTCCGAAGAAGCGAAGGGTTGCCGCGTGTCGGGCAAGGCGGCCAGAAGTACAAACGTGAGAACGATAAGAATAAGCGCAAAAGCTGCCTCTTTCTGCACATGGAAGAGACGCGCGTGCGCCTTGAGCTTGTGTAGGTGCTTTGTCATGGCTTCACAGTAGATTGTACCGTGCTTGAAGCGAGTGCGACTGTGATGCTGTGTATATTATCCTGTACGGCTTTTTTAAAGGCGGCAACTCCCTTGCTCGCGATTTTCGGGTCGTTACCCGGATACGCCTGAAGCCACTCTGTTTCCGAGAGGTTGGAGACGGCAATTGATGCTTTCTGCGCCGCCCGAAGGGCCTCTGTATACTCACGCGTCTCATAGAGCGCCGTTGCGTATGTATTCAGAAGCCACGGATTGTCGGGCCAATACGGAATGACCGGCTCAATTGCGGCGAGCGCGTCTTGAGAACGTTCGGCCTTCAAAAGCACCCACGCATAATCATTGACGGCCGCCCAATTGGTAGGGTGGGATTGCAGGAAATATTCGTAATCTTTCGCCGAGGCCGCGTACTCGCCCATGTACCCCTCTATCAGGGCGCGGATGTAGTATGAATTCGGAGCCTTGTCTCCCATCTGCGCTATCTGCATGTTGATGAGTGCCATCGCCGTCTCGAACTCCCCTTTCAAAAATGCGATGCGCGCAAGCTCGTGATAGAGATACGGGAACGTCGGGTCAATGTCTGCGGCCTTGCCGAAGAAATATGCGGCGCGTTCAACATCATATGAACTGGGGTTACGGGCATTAAAATGCCGCTCACCGTAGGCAAACGCGCGCTCTGACGAGGGAAAAAGCCGGTACATGAGGGACTCATGCGTATTGCGGTACAGCGCGAGCACAGGCCCATCGTAGAAAAAGGGCGAGACACACACAAGCAGAACAATCGCCGCTATGTAAAATCTCCTACGGCTGATAGAGGTCACGAGCCATGCCATGCATTACTGCGGGTCCGCAAAGTCCGTATCGTCCCACCCAAGTGACGTGAGGAACTTTTTGAACTCGGGATTGAAACTCGCGATATAGGCGCAAGCGGCCTTTGTAGCACTCTCACCGTTCGGCACATTCTTCAAGGTCTTCATGGCCGTCCCGAGGGAAGGGCTACGGTGGGTCGGACTGTCGTATATCGGAGAAAGAACGGCCTGGATGTCCGCCGCCCGCGCAGTTTTGTACATCCGCGCGAGAAATATCGCATACTGAAGCCGCACGGTACCGTCCGTCATAATCCCGTCGCTTTCGTATTTCGCAAGGAGGTTCTTGAAGTCGGCCTCCGCGTCGCCAAAAGAGTTGTCTCCAATGCGTTGCATTTTACCGATAACGGCAGCCCGCCGCTCGAGCGCGGCATAGATACTCTCGTCGGACACGACCCCGTCCTGAACAAGGCGGATATGCTGGTTGCCCGCCAAAATCCTTTCCCATATCACCGCCTTGTCTTCTCCGACACGGACATTGGCTACGCTTTTTTCGATGCTCCCGTTGCGAACCTGGAATTTTGCATACAGCGCATCGTCCGCATACCAATCCGCGACGTAAAATTCGGAGAGCGCGAGCGGGTAGAGCGTCGTTGCATACTCGAAGAGACGCCGATAGCTCAAAGTGGGATCATCCTGAACGAGCATCGGCGCAAAAACCGGATGTTTAAAAACTTCATCGGTTATCACCGGGTCCCAATACTGCCGGTACATGAGGGCCATTTTCTGCACGGCATACGCGCGTATTATCGAAGCGTACCGCGTATCGTGAGCAATCCCCTGTAGAAGCGCCACTGATTCCTTGTAGCGCGCGTTCGCCGCATATGCGTCGGCAAGCCAATATGCGATAAGCCCTTTTTTCGCATCGTCCTTTGCTTCGGAAAAGGCCTTCTCAAAGTACTGTTGCGCCGAAACATAATCCCCCTCCCGCCGGGCGCTCTGGCCCTGCGCGAAGTCAGGGCTCTTTTGCAAAAGAGAGTTATAAAACGACTCGGATTTCTTCGCGGCAACCTCCGAAGCCTCGGAGGGCGTGAGGTTGCCGGACAATGCGAGGTTACCAAAATACCAAACGGCAACGGCCGCGATAAAAAGGACAAAAACCCCGCCCGCATACCGGTACACCCTTGCGGAGTGCTTGACCGGCGCCGTGCTCTCTTCTGGCATAAGCATTATTGAAAAGCGGCCCTTATTTTAGGACGTACTGCTTGATCCGCCTCCGCCGGCGCTGCAACCGCTTCCGTCACATGCACTGCCGCTTGCGCTACAAGAACCTTCTCCCCCGGCCTCTCCATTGCCACTGCCATCGCCACCACTACCGACGCTGGGGCTATCGGCATGCGTATAAGGAATTCCAACGCGGAACATGTTGCTACTTGTAAGGTCTTGTTGCTGTGCCCCCCGGGAAACCTGAATGAAACCGGAAAGAAGGCTGGCAAAAATTGCGAGCAGCGCAAGCCGGAACAGCCACAAAGACGTTCTCATGAAATGAAGCATGCGTTAACTATACTACCGTGAGGCCTGAGGGGGAGAGCCGTCGTGTGGATAGCCGAGCGCGAGCGCGTACACGACAGACTCGGTGACCCCGTCGATATCGATGAGTCGTTCCAGAGGTGTGTCGTAGGTACCGACAATAGGGCAACAGGCCAACCCCACGGCATTCGCGACAAGACAAATATTTTGCCCTATGTGCCCCGCTTCGAGCAGAACGTAGCGGTAGCCGCGCTCTGCATACTTCATTTGCGTCCGTTGGAAGACCGCCGTCATCACGATCGCGCAAGAAGCACCCTGCGCCCATTTGTACGTAAACAGCGTACCGATTTCATCCGCGCTGAATGGCCGCTCCCACAACACATCGAGCGCATGGTCCTGTACATTGTAGTGGTAGAGACCCGGGGATATCTCGCCTTTTTCCGCAAAAACAAGCGTATATATTTCTATCGGGTATCGCGCGCCGCCCGACGGATACGCGCGCCTCGGATTTTTATCCGCGTACCTCTCTACGATACCGCACGCGTGTTGGAGTAGGGTCGAGAGATGCGTTTTTGAGACCGGCTCCGACGGAAACGACCGCACCGACCGGCGCTTCCCGATGCACTCGAACAGGTCCGACGTGAGGTCTGTTTTCTCAAGCGGTATTTTTCTGAAGCGCGGGTACGACTTGTAGTAAGTGGTCGTCCACTCCGGAGGCCAGAGCGCGTCGTTCCCCGGTATGGGTCGCGTGCGGCCCGCATTGTGGTCCTTGGATGCTCTGTGGAACGCGGCGGAGAAATTGAGCTGCATATCGTGTTGGCATCATAGCATGCGACAAGCTCTGATGTGGTATTCTCTGTACACTGTGTATGAAGCGCGAAGAGGCAAAGCAAGAGCAGGACTTTAATCCCTTTTTGCCGTTCGTGGTCCGTTCTCACGGGGACGCTCTCAAAGAATTCCTTCACCCTTGTGGACGCTTCCAGTTCAAATTGCCGACCGAAAAGAAGTTATCGGCATTCGTCGCGGAGAAAGTCGCCGCGTTCGACCCGCTGAATGCGGTCACTCACACGATAACGAACGGGGTACCGCTGAACTGGCAGATGCTGATTCGATATCTTTATCAGGAAAACATCCTTGTCGAGCCGCGATTCTACAGCTCACGCTTCAGAAACGAAATGCCGAAATCCAGAAGCGTGACCCTTGTCGGGCGTAAGCTCTCGGAAAAAGAGGTAGAATCCGCCCATATTTCGGGGCACGGCTCTTCCGTGGCGACGCTCGAAGAGGCTATGTCGAAGGCTGTGGGCGAGTTGCTTGAGCGCCATTTTCTTGCGTACCGGGGTAGCACAAAGACGGTGCGTCATTCCCCTTCGGAGCTTGCACGCGGCATGATAAAACACCTTGATATCGGGACGCTGAACGCGTACCTCCCGTGGCAGATAGAACGCTCGCCGTGGCTTGCGCGGACTCCCGAACAGCCAATATCGTGGGCCGAGGGAGTCGAGCTTGTAAGCAATAAAAAGGCCTTGATGCCGACTCAACTGGTGTTCTGGAAATATGAGGACCGAAAAAAGGAGAATACGCTCGCTTCTTCGACGACAAGCGGGGGCGCGGGACACTTCACCCGCGAAGAGGCAATCCTCGGCTCCCTTCTGGAAAATATCCAGCGCGACGGATTCCTTATCTACTGGTTGAACACACTGTCTCCCAAAGTTATTAACGTTGCAACGTCCGAAGACCCACGGCTTCGGGAACTGCTCGCCTATGTAAAACGGTATCGTTTGGAAATATACTTTCTCGACATTACGACGGACCTTGATGTCCCTTCCGTCACATGCGCGGTCGTGGATACGTATGGGCCGGAGCCAGCTGTGGCGATAGGCGCAGCGGCCGGCTTTGACTCTGCGGCGGCGCTCCTGCAGGCGGCACAGGAGGCTATTAGCGTATACGTCAGCATGTCCGACAAAAAAACATCCCTCTTGAGCGAACCGTACGTTCCCTTTTCCGACCACACTATCGCTCGCGGCGAACGCCTCACGATGTGGCGCGGTGCCGCCATGTTGGAGCGCTTTCGATTCTTTATATCCGGCGAACCGGAACCGCTCGCCGCTTTTGCCAATAAAGAGCGCGAAACCCTCACGGTCCCTCAACAGGTACAGTACATTCTGGAAAAGTTCCGCTCTTTGGGTCGCGGATACGAGGCATACTGTTATGAAGTCAAAACTCCCATACTGGAAACGCTCGGGTATCACGTGGTAAAAACGATTATTCCTCAACTCGTGCCTTTGTATCTCGTTGAGAACATGGCAACGCTCGATGCAAAGCGCTTACGCGAGGTACCCGAGAAATTGGGTTATCGCGCTACGGCCGAGTACAATCCCCTGCCGCACCCGTTCCCCTAAAGATTGATGGGCCGCGCTACTTTTTGGCGCGGCCCACCCTGATCATAAGACGCGATTATCTCGGTCGCGCCTTCACGCTCTTAGCTAGCGCGTGCAGTCTTGGGCCGGCACCCTCCCGCGCCGCGGGTCGCTGTAGGCACCCCAAATGCCGGTTTTTTTCGCCGTTTTGTAGTACTTGTTGCAGTACTTCTCGGCTACGCCATTGTTCAGGCATCCGGCCAATAGGACCCGGCACCTGTCGGCAACGGCGGCACTCGGGACGACGAAGGTGGCTCCCGCCAGCGCAACCGCGCCGACGAGGGCCGAAAGAACGAAGGTCCTCTTCATTGCGAACTCCTTTTTCTGAGCAACCGTCAGAGCCGACGGTTGAACAGTTAATCATACATCATGAAAGACGTCTTGTCGAGCCCCTCGAACGGGGGTGTGGACAGGGAGTCCCAGCTCAAAAGTCGCGTGGCACGTTTGTCCTCCCGATCACTTTCCCCACCCAGTAGGCAAGGCGGCCCGCCAAAATGACTTTTGCCAGCTCGAAACTCACCCAGCGATATGTCTTCCACACCTCGCTGCAGGACGACCAAAACCCATGAACCGTCTGAATGCCAAATGCCGTATCAAGCCGCCCGTGTTCCATCATTTCTTCGAGGAAACCATGGCGTGTCGTCTGCCACAGGCGCCAGACCGGAGCCGGTATAAAACAGAGCGGGCCAAGAGCGGCTGTCTGCACTTTCAGGAATCGTTCCAGCTCTGCGCTCGTACGGATGTTTCTTAATGACAGAGTTGTGAGGACTTCGCGACGGTATGATGTCGCCGAAAGGTCCCCCATGGGATTTTGCGCGGGTATTGAATTGCACACTTCATAAAACTTCTCGAGAAAACCGGGCATGAGAGGGACGTTCAATTTCCAGGCTATCTCCCGATACCGGTACTCGTCATATGGCGTGAGACTCTCCGAGGTTGCCTGCTCATATCCTCCCACGCCGGGGGTGCGCGGATGCCGTTCGTAGGCAAGGTAGAGCATCGAGAGCCAATCAGAAGGGAGCACGCAATCGTCGGTCGCAAAGCAGATAATCCTTCCCTTCGAGCCGATAATGGCACGGTGAACACGCGCACCAAACGTCTCCCCTTCCGGAAGTTCGACTAATTCATATTTTTCTTTCGGGAAATCCTGCTCGCGGATAGAACGCAGTGCCTCCGCCCGATGTTCGGAGGCGCGCGGTAGCATGATGATGCTGAATACAACGCCGCTCTCTTCCAGCAGAACATGCTTTTTGAGATTCTCCCGCGCGGGAAGATACTCTTCTATCCATGTGGCGGAGCGTTTGGGGCGTCGCAATACTTGCATCGTATAGTGCTGGACTGCATGATACAAAAACGGCCGCTCCGGCGAATGCTCCTTACGTACGGCGTGGATTGCGTCCGCGCCGCGTTTTCCGGCATTTCCGTCCCGGTACGCAAAAAGTCTTCCGGCAAGCTTCTTGCGTTTTGCTGACTTATCGTCGTGCGCAAGCACGCGTGCGATGGCCGGCAATAATTCGTCTGCCGACGTTATCGCTTCCACCGTACCGTCTTTCTTTATTCTTTGTTCGATTGAACCCGAATAGGTAAGGGGGTCGCCGACGCCGCGCCGGTACATGCGCTCCTTTTGATGAGCGGTATCGAGATACTCGGGACTATGAAGGTTTGCGACAATGATCGGTTTATCCGCGAGAACGGCGTCAAATATGGCGCTTGAATTATCGCTTATCACAACGTCGGCAATCTTCAGGAGCGGGAGAAGGTCGGCGTCGTCTTGCAGAAGGATGATGTTCGGGTCGGCGAGCTTCTCTACTCTCTGTGGCTCTTCGCGCGGCGTATAGTAATGCAGTTTCGTAATGACGTTATACTTCTCTCCTGCTTCTCGAATGCTTCCCGCCAATTCGTCAATAGACGAAAGGTCGCTATGCGTCGGCAAATAGAGAACGGTCTTTTTCTTTGGATTAAGCCGCCGCACGACATCAGATATACCGTGCATATCGAGAGAATCGTTGAACCAGTCGTCAAACTTCGGATTGCCGATGACGACCGATTTTGTTATCAGAGAGTAAAAAGCATGGTCGTACTCCCCGTAGGCAAGGATGAGGTCGAACTCCCTCTTCCCGAGATTGAGCGTGGTCAGTTCTTTTCCTGCGCCGTAGGTTATGTGTACCTTCTTTTTGGGCCTATTTTGCGGAAACAGTATGCATCCGCGCCACCATACGGAGACAAGCATTTCATACCCTGAGAAATATCGCTCGAGGTAGGCCGCGTAGCGGTAGTCTTCGTACCGCAGTACGCGATACCACGCTCCGTGTTTTCCAAGGAGCGCCTCAATCGCCGGCAAAACGTCTTCAGTCTGGCGGTTCGGGAAAAATAGTCCCAAATCGATTACGAACTCCGCCTCATCCTTCAGATGTTCATACACGCTCTTATAGACATAGAACTGGAACGGGTAGTAAATGACGAAGCCGATCTTCGCGTTCGGGTTTGGGTTCTCAACCATGCGCCCATTGTACCCTCTCCGCTATTGAAGCCGGCCTTTCAGCTTTGTGGTTGATACATCCTCGGTCCGGAGAAGATATATGACCTCGCAGAGGGTCTTTAGATGATCGAATTTTCCCGTCCAGTCGTTGCCCATGACGAATACAGATGCTTTGTGCTCCCTGATATCAGATTCTTTCTGTTCCCAGCTTTTCTCCGGTATCACGAGGTCGACGTAGCGGACCGATTCAAGGATTACTTTGCGGTCGCCGTACGGCAAGAAAGATTCCTTGTGCTTACGCGCGTTGAACTCGTCTGTGGAAAGACCCACGATGAGGTAGTCCCCCATTTCACGCGCGCGGCGCAAGAGATTGATATGCCCGGGATGCAGAAGGTCGTATGTGCCGTACGTGATGACTGTTTTCATGATTGCGTTTGCAGGCTGACCGCCTCGCGGCAGATCCGCGGAGCAATTTATCTAGTATACTAGTGTTGATGTTCGGCGTGAATCAAAAAAAGATCCGACTTATTCTTCTTGTTCTTGCATTGATCGCGCTCGCCGCAGGCATCTTTTTCAACTATTTGTTGGCGAACAGCTCCGGACGGCAGAATATGCTCCTCGTGGGGTGGGATGGCGCCGAACGGTCCGCGGTGTATGCCCTGTTGAAGAACGGGTCTCTGCCGAATTTGCAAAAACTCATCGATGAAGGCAGCGTCGTCGGTACCACCATAACGAAGGGAAAGACGGAGACGAAGCCCGGCTGGGCCGAGATACTGACCGGGTATGACTCGGAAACGCTGGGGATCATCAGCAACGAGGAATACAAGCCCATCCCTGCGGGATATACCATCTTCGAGCGATTGGAAGAGAAGTACGGCGCCGACAACATTGTGACCGTATTCATCACCGGAAAGATAAACAACACAGGCGCACGCGGTCCTCATCGGGTGTGCGTCAATTGCATCACGCGAGACGCGCTCACCTTTGAGAAGACCGGGTGGTGGGACGATACGATAGAAGCAACCCTGGAGGAGGGCGCCACCGAGAGGCGCTTTGAAGACCGCGATGGAGAGCCGTACTACCTCACGAAAAACGCGCTCGACTTTTATGAGAGCGGCCTGGGAGAGGCGCAAAACGTCGGCGCGCTGGCGTTGGAATTGCTCCGCAAGTACAAAGACCGGCGTTTTTTCATGTTTATCCATTTCGAGGAACCGGACGAGGTAGGCCATGTGTATGGAGGCGGGTCCGAGGAGTATACTCAAGGAATACTGGACGATGATTTTTGGCTCGGCGAGATGGTCGCCGAGTTGAAAAAGAACGGCTTGTACGACCGCACGACCATCTATCTCACCACGGATCATGGATTCAATCCGAAAGGTAAAGACCATCGCAATCAGCCGGAAACGTTCTTCGCGACCAACGATTCGAGAGAGATTCGTCCGGGCAGTCGGCTGGATATAACGCCGACGATTCTCGAGCGCACGGGTTTTGACCTCAAAGAGATCTCCTCCGCGCTGGACGGCAAGAGTCTCTATAGATAGCCATGAACGCGCCTAGATTTTTTTTAGCGATTTCGGCCACGACGATGTATATAGCGGTGGGCGCGCTTTTGGTCGCGGTAGTGCTTGGATACCTTGCTCTCCGCGGCGATCTCCCGCTCATGCCGGAGCGCTCGTTCACCACGTGCTCTGATTGCAATCTCATCATGATCTCACTATCAAACGTGGGGGCAAATCACATGGGTCTGTATGGATATGAGAGAGCAACTACCCCCCGCCTTGATAGATGGGCGGAAGATGCCGTTGTTTTCAACAATACATTCGTTACGAGTTCCTGGACGCTCCCGGTGGCGACCTCCCTTTTTACCGGACTGTACCCTTATTCACACGGAGTACTCGAACGGCAACGCGTCGCCGCATCTTTGAAAGAAGACCTCGATACTCTTCCGGAGATCTTAAGGAACCGCGGCTACAGAACTGCCGCCTTTACGGGCGGGCTCGACTACAGCGTGGGAAATCCGCATATGAAGGGTTTCGAGATCGTCGACGAGGCCTTGAAAGACGGCCCGGCCGATCTCATCGCGGGACAAAAAGGACTGGGCGCGACCCTGCAAAAAGCGTTCGCGTGGACAACAGAAAGGTCCGGCGAAAAGTTCTTCCTATTCGTGCACGGCTACAACGCCCACTGTCCATTTGTACCATCGGAAGACTTCCGCGGCATATTCTCGGGAGCGCTCGCCAAAAAGGTCTCAATCGACGGCGCGTACTGCTATCGTGGATACGAGACAACGAATGATGGCACGACGATCGTTAACTTCCGCAGACTCAATCAGGAGGTACGGAACGTTAAGGAATTCTTCGATATTCCGTGGGAAAAGGTCACCCTTTCCGCAGACGACATCCAATTCATAAAAGATCTGTACGACGAGGCGATCCTTTCCGTTGATAAGCTGGTCGGCGATTTTTTGAGTTCGCTTGATCCTGCGGTCGCCGACAAAACGATTGTGGTCGTGTTTTCAGATCATGGTGAGATGTTCGCGCATAACGGCAGATTCGGAAGAGCCGGTACGATACGCGGAACGTTCTATGACGACGTGTTGCATGTCCCGCTTATCATAAAAGCTCCGGGCCTTTCGCCCCGACGCGTTGACGGACTTGTGCAGATCATAGACGTCATGCCGACAGTCTTGGATATGCTCGGCATCTCAGACACGTCCATACGCCAGGGAAAAAATCTCGAGCCCCTCGTATTCGACGGGAAGACGCTCAACGAGTACGTGTTTGCGGGCTCGGATTTCAACTTCGGTGATCATACCGCGCCCTACACGACCAAGAGTTCAAGCGAATCCATCCGGAACGCCACGTGGAAACTTATCAGAGAAGCCGACCTTTCATCGGTAACACGCGAACTGTACAATCTGGAGGACGATCCGGGAGAGACGAAGAACGTGGTTACCAAGTACCCTGACGTCACTGATGAACTAACAAATAAACTCAGTGAGTGGGATGCCTATGTTAAAAACTTTCGCTAGAAAAATCCAGTATGTGCTTGGGCTGAATACGGGCGCGCGAGTCGGTACAGGTGTCGTGTTGCTTTTGCTTCTTGCGCTCGCCATCACGGCCCTTTTTGCCTTCACGGGTCTGAATTCTCCAAAAAGTGACGGGGTGCGGATTGCGTACTTTCACGGCGGAAGAACAATGCTTCTCTACCGGGCTCTCATTGATGATGCGTTTGAGAAAGAGGGAGTATCGGTGCAATTGTTGACGCGAGGACTACGCGAGACTGAGTACGACATCGTACCGAAAGATTACGAAGCGATAAAGAACGACAAGCTTTTTGGGAAAGCGCGCGGTACCGAATTGCTCCAGGAAGTAGCTGATGGGCGCTTCGAGGGTGCTACGCCGGGCGAGAGCTCGTTCATCGAATATGTAACGAAGGGACTCCCGCTCGTTGCTGTCGCCGAACTTGGCCACGACACGAAAGACAAACCCGGTCACGCTATCGTGTTCGCAACGGGTATCGAGATCAATTCGCCCGAAGACGTTAGAGGATTGACGATCGCGAGCCGGCGAGCCGGTGCTGGCGATGCAATATTCACTAAAGAGTATCTGCGCAGTATCGGGCTCTCCGAAAAGGACGTGAACCTCGTGGAACAAGTCGACGAGGATGAACTCAACAAGGGTATTGTGAACGGCACTTTCGACGGAGCATTTTTTCACCTCATGAGCATCGAATCCAACATCGAGAGGGGGGCGATCTACGTACACCAGAAATTTACCTGGGTAAATCCGGAGCTTTCACACGCGCTGCTGGTCTTCCATAAGGACTTTGTAAAAGACCATCCGGATGCGGTAGAAAAGATCGTACGCGCCTATATGAAGCGTATAAAATATGAACAAGGACTCCCTCGGGAGGAGCGGCTGAAGAATCCCGGTGAAGGATTTCAAAAGGGACTCCAGATGGAAGAAGATTACCAGGGAATGAATCTGCCGCAGTACGATATGCCCCCAACGGTCTCACTCGAGCTTTTGAGTGAGATGCAAGATCTTATGATCAAGTACGGCTACATCGATACAAAGACCGACCTTGCACCCTATATTGACAATAGTTTCGTGGAGAAAATCTACAAGGAGGGATTCTAAAACCACCACGAAGATGCGCGGCTCCCTCGCCAACCCTACTTAAGAATATCTGTCAGTACCTTACCCTCGACTTTCGCTGGGATTTCAATGTTGAGTAGCTTGAATATCGTCGGCAGTTGGTCAACGTGGCTTATTGGCTCCGGGATGGCGTACCCGCGCTTCACGCCCGGACCCACTATCATGAACGGCGACCATAAGCCTTTCGTGGTCTTCGGGTCTACCGCCTGCTTGTACCCGGAAGCGAGCGGTTCGCCGAATACTTCCTGCTGCACGTCCACTTCCTCCCAAAGCTGATATCCTGCGACCGCCTCAATTACCAGATCCCCTATTCTGTCGGTGGGCAACTCAAAGAAGGCGGGCGCGTCTTCCCACTTGATGCTGTTCGCTACCGGACGGACGCCGTTGTCATCCTCTATTTCGGCAAGCGCCTGTATCACCTCGTTGCGAAGCTTTTCGAACTCGGCCCCCGAACCGTGTTTCCACGCCCCGCCCAGGCCATTCGGGTTGATGTAGACGTATGCCATCTTGAGATAGACGACCGTGCTGCGCTCCCAATCGATGGTGGGCTCGCCGGTTTTCGCGTCAATGGTGTACTTGAGCCAGCCTTTTTTGGCGAAGAGGTTGTTGAGCTTGAGCTGTTTATAGACAGGGATAATGCCGTGGTCCGAAGAAAGGATGATGACCGAATTTTCATCGAGATGCTTCATTGCTTCTTCCAGAATGTCGTCGAGCTTCTTATACATCCAGTAGATGTCATCCCATTCGGACGCCGCGCTGTCCGCAGTGTTGTAGTCGAAGTTGCTGCCGGCAATCTTCCGGTGCCACCACCTGCTCTCGAGCATTTGATTCGGCGTGTACGTATCTTGGATGAAGAAGTCCGGCTCATACCTGTCGAGAATGAATCCCGCGGCGGCTTTGTGCCAATCAAGCGACATTTCCGCTTCTTCGAGGAATGTCTCTTTATCTTCGTCCTCATAGATGAGTTGCGCGGGCCAGTTGTCCACGAAATCAACCATCGGGCCGACTGCGTCCGTAAGTTCTTTCGCGACGGAAGCGGGCTCGGTGAGGAACTCGTTGACGTTGTTGAAAAATACCCTCACCCGGAAATTGCCTCCCTCCCAGAGCTTTATCACCTTGAACTTCATGTTCGATGCGACCGGTTGGTCTTTCCACATGAGCGCGACGGGCATCCATCCGCTCCACTCGCCCTGTTTGAGGGTCCCGAGCGAGGTTTTCTTGTCCTGCGAGAATCGGATGGAATCGTAATTTACTGTGCCATCGTCGGTGGAATCGTAGACGAGCCCCCATATCGTCGCTCCATAGGTATCCATTTTGAACTCCTGGGCGGGGCTGAATGAGCGCGGAGCATCGGCCCAATCCGAGGCCGCATTCTTATCTATGAATTGCGTGAGCTTTTGGCCCAAGTAGAAGAGCTTGAAGCCATTGCCCACGCTTTTCATCTCGGCAAGCTTCTCGGTGGGTTCAAATATGACGGCGGGCGTATCAAAGCCCCACGGCGCCCATCTGCCCCGGATGGTAATCCCATTCTTCAACTCCGGTGGCGTCGAGCCGGGAATTGAAAGGAGGGCGACTTTCTTGCCCGCCGCTTCCAACATTTTCCATATCGGATCAACTCGTTTTGCGACCGAAGAGAAGCCCGGGACGGCCGGTTTGTTGAGAGGAGCGCCCTCGGCATGCATCGGCCCATCCGTGACCCCGTGTATGAGGGGGTGAGTCCCCGTCATGAGGGACGCCCAGTTGGTGGGAGTGTGTGAAGGAAAATCAGGTATCGAGTACCCGTAGGCTCCCCTGTCCATCATCTTTTTAATGTTGGGAAGCCTACCTTCCTGTGCCCATCTATAGATATTAAAAATATCAGGATCGGCTCTCATGCCGTCCGGAATGAACCAGTAGACTTTTGTGATGGGACCGGGGCCGGAACCCGGCGCCTTCGGCTGCAGGAAATAAGCGACAGTCCCGAGGACAAACACGATGACGATAGCTCCCGCGTATTTTTTTGTCATGCGTTATTCAGTGCACTTAAAAGAATTCATAAATCTCTCCACATCACTGACCGGCCTGTCCTTCCCGACAAAATACTCGATTTGGAATATTTTTTTCTCGGGCTCGCAATAAAAGATTCCAAATCCTGCCCTGTAGCGTACTAACTCCTCCGCGCAAAGTCCATAGTTAAACCGCTCATCGGCGTGGATAAGATAGAACATTCCCTGCGCATGGGATCTCCGCTGCGGCAAAAACCGCTCGTCGCATCCCGTTTGGTTCGTCAGGAACTCGGGGTACGGCGGCAACCGCTCATCATATTGGCTTTCGAGAAGAGTCGCTTGGCCTGACGTATATTTTTGGGCCTGAATTTTTGTCGCGTCGGAAATGACCTTTATACGTAAGATGTCTCCGCCTCCCTCCGCCGAGAGATTCCGCTCGGGGTCATCGGAAAAATACCCCCCGAAACTATCCGTAATGGCGAACTTCTCAAGGCCTGACATTGCAAATCCCAACACATCAATGGTCTCCGTGCGAGAGCCATCCGTTTTTGGCGCGCTCGAGGCGCGGTAGAAAGCGAGGGCGCCGACAATCGCAAGTAATGTAATCAACGACATCGCAATTGATGTTTTCTTAGAAATCATGGTAGGGCGATTGGATTGGTAAAGCGACGGAGCCACGATTCCAGTTTTGCTTTTAACTCCTTTGCCCGTTGCGACTCATTCGCGGATACGTCTTTTTTCTCATACGGGTCTTCTTTAATATTATACAGTTCGTATGATACCGAATCCGGCGTGAGGCCGGTTTCCTTAAACACGGTACTTTTGATCAACTTCCATTCCTTATTCCGTATCGCTTCAGCGGCGCTTGGCGCCTGGAAAAAGCGGTTTCCTGGCCTGGGGATGAACATCGAGGCGGCGTATGCATACTCGTTTGTCGGCTCATCTCCCAGAGCTTCAAGCGAGAGCGCATTGCCCTCACGGAGGTCTTTCTGCGGGTCGGGGAGTCCGAGCATGGTAAGCAGGGTCGGCATAATATCAACCGTCTGGACGAGGTCTTCAACAACAATCGTCTCGGCGACGCGCGGGTGTTTGATGAGAAGAGGGAAATTTAGAGCCGGCTCATAGGAGGTGCCTCGTGTCGAGCCGCCGCGCATGAACCACCCGTTTTCCCCCAGCATCTCGCCGTGCTCTGACAGCAGTATGATGATGGTGTTCTTTTCCAAGCCGAGAGCCTGTATTTTCCGAAAGAGCGCGCCGAGATAGTAATCCGCCTCGGCAACTCTTGAATCATAAAGAGCGGTCATGTACCGGACATCGTCTTCTGAAATACGGACATCTTCCCGCAATCCTCCGTGGCCGGCCGCTTGTACATTCCAGTATATTTTTCCATTCTCCCGTACCGGAGCAGTACTCTCAAATGTCGTGTAACACATCGTGTAATCGAGAGCGCTTTTCAGTCCCGCCATAAATCGGCTTGCGAAAGTCTCGTTCCTCACATACGGACAGTGGGTGTCATACCCCTGCACCAAGAGGAAAAACTTTTTGTCCGCATTGTCCGAAAGCCATTGCGTCGACAAACCAACGAACGAACGCAGCGGCGCGTAATACAAGGACGCCGCCCCGAGAGAAAAGTCGGCAGTGATGTTGAAATCCGGATAATTAATCTCATCAAGGTAGAAATCAAATCCGCGGTCAAGCCCGCTCAATCGGGAATTGTAATCACCTCCTCCGGTGAACGCGGCCGTCTGATACCCGCCCTCTCTCAAGATCTGGGCGAGCGTTAGAACTTTTTTATTATAGAGAAGCGGAACGGACGCTGATTCTCGTACCGCAATCCCATGTGTATAGGGGAAAAGCGATGTAAACAGGGAGACGGCATCGGGAATCGTCCACGCGCTTGGCGCCAATGAATTAGTGAATTTGAGCGAGTCTTTGAAAAAAGCATCAATGTTCGGCGTGGTCGGCTTCTCATAGCCATAAAGCCCGATGTGGTCCTTTCGGAGCGTAGTTAAGGATACGATAATGACGTTGCACTCCGGACATGCAAGAAGTCGCTCCGTATTAGTCGTCGCGGGCGCAGCTTCGGCGTCAAGGGACAGCTGCGAAATGCGTTTTACCAACTGCTCTTGTACGGCCATGTTCTCATAACGCGCCTTGTCGACCAGGCTGAGCGAAAAATGCGACGGGCGAAGTACGACTGCCCGCAAGAGCGGCTGGTGGTATGCGAGACGCCGGAACGCCTCAAGAAGAGCGGCTTTCTTTTCTTTCGTATCTTTTATGTCGTCCGCGGCCTTGAGTGCCGAGCGAATAGACTCCACATATTCCCCTACCAGTTGGGGGACCGTGGAAGTGGCGATGTCTTCCGTTCCCGCCATTCCATCGAGCTTTTTTTCTGCAATGGAAAGCTGTAATCTCATTTTGCTTATGGGACGTATAGTGGTTGCAAGCTGAAACCTTTCAACGAACGTGTCCGCCGGGAGATTTGCCATTGCGTACCAAAATACCCCTGCGGCAATGAGCGCCGCAATAAGCGGGGTGCGCATCCATTTTCCACTACATCGAATTTCCATGTTCCCCTTGCATATGTACCCGATTATGTCCGCTTTGCATGTTACTAGCGCGCGGGTGTGGTAATATTACCTTATTAGAAGATATAACCGAAGAGTGGGATTGCCCCCGCCATGCTTCTTAAACGATTGTTGATAGGAGTTATCGGTGCGATTGGATTATTACTATCCGCGGCGCTCGGCCTCTACTTCTATGCGACAACATCAAAGGTCGATACCCCTGCCAATGTGCGGATCGGCTATTTTCACAGCGGAAGAACGGCGCTTTTCTTGCGCGCGCATATCAACCGGCAATTTGAAAAACAAAACGTCTCGGTTCAGCTTTTAACGCGAATATCCAAGAATGGCGCGTACGTAGAAATTCCAAAAGATTACAAGGCGGTGGCAGAAAAACCTGAATTCGGAAAAGTATTTGGCCCCGATTTGCTCGAAGAAGTGATGAGTGGTCGGCTCGACGGGATCCTGATCGGCGAGGGCTCATTCGTGAAAGGTGTCGCAAGCGGTATGCCGCTCGTTGCGGTGGCCGAACTTGGGCACGATGTCGCAGGTAGCCCGTCGTACGCGCTTATACTCCGCGATGATGTCGCTATCAACAAACCTTCCGACTTCGTTGGGAAAAAACTCGGGACCCGCGAAGCGGGCCCGATGGATTCCATCATGATCCGGGAACTCCTCGGAAGCATCGGGGTGCCTCTGGAAGAGGTGACCCTTCGGGATCAGGTGCCGGAAGGAGCATTGCTCAACAGGATTGCGAATAAAGGTTTGGACGGAGGGTACCTGTATGTCCGCTCAATTGAACGGCTCGTCAACGAGAAGAAGGCTTCAGTATATGTCTACAGAAAATTGGACTGGGTGAATCCGGAATTGTCGCACGCACTTTTGGTATTTCGACAAGATTTCGTGGAGAAGTACCCCGAAGAAGTCGAAAAGGTCGTACGAGGATATATGAAGCAAATCCAGTACGAACACAGTCTTTCGAAGGAAGAGCGGATGCGTGACCCGGGCCCGGAGTCCCGGGGCATACTTCAAATGGAGATGGATTTCATGGGACTGAATCTACCTCAATATGATCTTCCCCCGACCGTATCAATAGACCTCCTCGATCACGTACAGGACCTGCTCCTTAAGTACAAATTCATCAATATAAAAATAGCCCTGCGTGACCACATCGACAACAGTTTCGTGGAAAAAATATCTACGGAGGTATTATCCGAATGATGTAAAAACGCGCCTGAGGCGCGTTTTTACATCATCTTGACGTCAATTGAAACGCCCGAAGGAAGATCGATATTGGTGAGCGCCTCGATGACTCACTTATTTCTACGGATCTTTTTGCTGTTTTTCTTGAGCCATGCGGCAATTTGTTCAAGATTCATGTGCTTCGTTGCAACGGCAAGTACTTTTTCTTCAACGTCATGGTTCGACATCGTGACCTCGAACCCGTTCAAAGAAAGGAAGCGCGCCGTAGCGATAAATGATG
>Ga0209211_10004290_pt1 | contig 22366 bp, 16 predicted proteins | sample RifGroA2_FD_183992 | JGI IMG/M metagenome (GOLD analysis project Ga0209211, IMG submission 183992) | Groundwater microbial communities from Rifle, Colorado, USA - Groundwater A2 (SPAdes) (version 2) | ecosystem: Environmental > Aquatic > Deep subsurface > Groundwater | place: Rifle, Colorado...
CCCAGCCATTGGGCCCTTCTGTGCGCCACAATGTAGGACACTCGGTCGCTGCGGTTGTAAGGGATACCTTGTTCTCATCCCATGCGATAATGGAAAACATGCCGTTCCACCCAACAAGCTTTTGGGGACTGTTCTCCAGAATGTCTATAATGCTATTAACCTCTCCGACATCGAGTTTTTTACCGAGATAGTTTTCACAAACACCACCCCACACGATGCCCGCTTCACCCATGTCGTTCCACGGCTCCCACCCGGCGATGCCGGATTCGTAACATAGCTGGCCGATAAATACGTTCCCGATCTGCTTTATTCTAAGGCCCGGCTCCTGTCCAAAGGCCTCTTTATACAATTTGCACTGTCTCAATAAAGAAGACGAAAATCTGCTGTTCGCATCTTTATGAGTCAAGCCCTTTGATTGCCATAGATATGTGAAAAACATATGCTGTCCCTTCCATTTTTTTATGTTGTTTTGTTAGTACTGCAGATCATTTTTGTCTCACCCGGAACATTCATTGACCAAATTCCCGTAGAGAGTTACAAGACGATCATTCAATTTATCTATGTTGAATTTTTCACTGATATGCCTCCTGCCTGTCCTGCCCATAACATGCCATCTTTGCGGGAGGTTTATAAGGAAACTGATTCTCTCGGCCATTGCGTCTACGTCCATGGCCGGAACGCAATACCCGGATTCTCCTTCTACAATTACCTCATTGACGCTGCCTACTGCAGTCGCGATTGCCGGCAGACCGACCGCCTGTGCCTCCATCAAAGCTACAGGCAGCGCCTCGGCCATACTCGGCAGCATGAAAATATGACTTTTTCCCATGGCTTCCATCACTTCATCCTGGTTTTTAGGTCCGAGCAAATGCACGACCTTGTCCAGATCCAGGTCATGGATCAGCCTGTCCAGCTCTTCCGCCAAATAGCCGTCGCCAATGATGTTGTACTCAAGATTCAGGTCTGGATGTTCCCGGAGGACCTTGTGAATGGCCCTGATGCCGTTATCAAGGGCCTTGACCTTTACCAGGCGCGCCACTGTAAGCACTTTAACCGGTCCCTCAACTGTATGGCCTCCGGCCTGCCATTTGAAAGGGAATTTGTCCAGGTCAATTCCTACCGGGTGGTAAACAATCTTTTCTTTGTCCAGACCAAAGCCGATCAATTTTCTGTAATTATAATCGCAGATCGACATGAACAGATCTCCCTCTCTGAAAAGCCTTTCATATATTTGGGCACCCTCTTCCAGCCCCAGCCTGATGTCATAACCGTGGAACATCGTTATCACCTTTGCGTTGAAGACCCCGAGGACTTTGAGCACTACGCCGAGGTCGCCGTTCGGACCGAAATGGCATTGAATAATTTCATAGGGCCCCTTGTTCAAAAAGGGTATGATTGAATACAGCAACTTCAACGAAAATGCCTCTTTACCGAATCTGAAGACATTTAATGATTTGAGTATGGCCCCCGGGTTTTTATGAAAATTACGGATTATCAGGCTTAGTGCTTTTACAACGCGCCGCAACATATTCCCGGGCATTGCGACGTCATAATAACAGGTACGGTCGAGCAGGTTGAATTTTATAACGTCCGGCTGCAGCCGGGACGGGTTCAGCGCTGTTTTTGCATAAATATCGACTTCGCACCCGCGGTCCAGCAGTCCTGTTATCTGGTTTAAGATAAAGGTATCGGAGGACAAATTCGGGAATACGTCAACTATAAAAGCTATTTTCATATTGTCAAAAAATGCGTTCGGAATTTTCAATTTTATTTTATAAAACCGTTGAAAGCCAGCCACTCGCGGGTCCGGCATATTGCCGACTGATAATCAACTCTGGGTTCATATTTTAATAATGTCCTTAAATTTTCACATTTTAAAACTGTCCTGCAGTTTTGAAGGTGTAGAAAAGATTTCTCGATTTCCGGCTTCGGCCTTTCCGGTTTTACCTCGCCGCCGGTTCCCTGCATTTTCCTGTCTAACCTTTCCCTGCGCTTTGCAACATATCTTTTTGAATAGGGTAACGACAGGATCAGATCTTTGACTTCCTGCACTTTAATGACCTCGTTAAAGGCTTTTTTTGCCATTGCCGCATAACTTTTTTTCAGTGATTCATTTGCTTCCTCCCAGGATACCGTCGGTATATTCCCGAGGGGTACATCAAGCATACCGCAAAATGCCCCGATGAATTCCTTCCAGCTCGGGTTGAAATCGGCGACATTGAAATTCGCATTCCTGGCCTTAGTGTTGTCCTTGACCAGCAAAAGAATATCTATAAGGTTATCGATGTATATCAGGTTGCTGACGCTTTGAGGCTCGTCCAGCAGAAACATCTTCCCGGAAATAATTTTGTTCATAATGTTCAGGGTCCACAGGGCGCTGTTGGGCCCCCATACAACGCAGGGACGGACCATCCTGATATCGATGGAATATTTTGCACGGGCGTCTTCTATTATCTTTTCCGCGCTTGTCTTGGAAAGGGCGTAACTGTTCCACTGGGGCGGCTTTGGTGAAGAGGCGTCGTTGATATTGGTGTAATCATAGCCGAATACCCGCGCAGTGCTAATGTAGATCAATTGTTTGACATTGGCAGCAACAGCAGCATCTATGCAATTTGAAATACCCGAAACCATCGTTTCCTCGTCACCGACTGCACAATGGTAAACAGTCGAGCACCCTGTAAACAGCTTTATCAATGACTGTTTGTCCTTGACATCAGCTACATGCAGGGGATATCCGGTCTGACATATCGCGGCACCCTTGGAGTAATTTCTTACGGCGGGCCTTACATTGTTAAAACCGAGTTCCGCCATCCTCTGGACAAGATTCGAACCTATAAACCCGGAAGCGCCGAGCACAGCTATAGTCTCTTTATTATACGTATCGGCCGGGACCTGACCGGTCGGGGCCTTCCATGATTTGATGATCGGTTTTCTGCTGCTGTAGCATTTGTCTATAAACTCTATGGAACGTTTAGCGTCGTGGCCGTCTACATAAAGTCCGGCCTCTTTCCTTGTACTCTTAAGGAAATTGTCAATCAGTTCCGTGAAGGAATCCATCAGGGAAAAATTCCGGATGGGCTTTTTAAATAAAGACTTGGAATTCATACCGGCCGAAGGCTCAAGGTTGACCTTCTGAACGGATGGGATATCCCAATAGCCGAATTCAAACCCTGTTACATCGTCGGAATTCCAGGCAATCCAGCCCTTTTCGAATTCGTAGAAATGTCTGTTCTTTAGTCGGGTGACAAAACTCATCCTGATCTTTCCCGGCGCCCCGTCTTTGGCCCTGACCGTGATATCGCAATCGGATTCTATTCCCTTTCCTTTTATCAGGTCGTCACGGTAATCCAGAATCTCCATTTCCCCCAGCATCCATATAAGTATGTCGATTGTATGACAGCCGTTATGGATCAAAGTGCCGCCCTTGTTTATACTTGAATCGAACAGCCAGTGAGAGGACAGCGGCCAGTCATATTTCCTGCCTTCATATACATTGAATCCCGTCATCCTGCCGAATACATTATTCTGTATAAGGTTCCTTATGACCTGGAGCGAAGGGTATCTCCTCCGGAAATGGTTAATGGCCAGTACCGCCCCTGAATCGGCAGAGGCCTTTATAAGGTCATCGCATTCTGCTATTGAAGTTCCCATCGGCTTTTCAAGGAACACATTGATCCCGTGTTTAAGAAATTCCGACGCGACCCTGGCGTGCAGGAAATTGGGCAGAGTAATTATCACTGAATCCGCCCGTTTGTCAAAAAGCTTCTCGTAATCGGTCAGGCAGCCGGTTTCCTGTCCAAGGGCGGCTGCAATCTTATTTGCCGACTCGATGTTCCTGTCAACTAATGCCGTTATATTGATTCCCGGGTCCTGTTGTTTCAGCCGCCTGATCGCATCTACATACATCAACTCAGTTACAGCTCCGCATCCGACTACAGCAATATTAGACACAATAATTTTCCTCCTTCTTAATTAAAATAGGGACAGACCCCATTTTATTTGCTGGAAAATGGGGTCTGTCCCTATTTTTTCTTGTATTGTGTGCTCCATTTGAAAAACGGCCTCACGACTCCGCCCATGTCCCCTGACCAGTCACCGCGGGCAGTATTGGCGTTATCCATGTCTTCAAATACCTGGATGGTGACTGCATCTTTTTCATAAAACTGGGGTTCTGCCACGTCCACTCTCGTTATTCCTGACGACACATATAACATCCCTTCCGCCAGGAGGTTCCCATAAATCCAGACGATGCTCCGATACCGTCCTGCCGGCCGCGGACGCTGTCGCCACTCAGCATCGGTATCATGCGCCTGGAATATATTTACATTCTCCTCATTAAAAATATGATGATAGGGCATAAGGACATGACCCTGTGTAAGCACGTCATACTCCATCTCAATCCCGAAGGTCTTGCTTATATCCACCGAATCGGTAATTTTGCCGTCTTCGGTGATGACCCTGATACCTCTGAGCCTGGCAATATCGCTTCCGGGCGCATTCGCGGGGTCGGGCCAATCCCGTGCCGCCGATGTACTGGACCCGTTGTTCACATATTGATGAACAACCTGATGTGATAATCCGTCCGCTTTTATCATACCGTCCTCAAGCAAGATGGCCCTCTTGCACAGGCGTGTAATAGCGGGCATGCTGTGCGATACGAAAAGGACTGTCCGTCCGCTCTGGCCTATATCTTCCATCTTGTTCAGGCATTTTTTCTGGAAGCGCGCATCGCCCACTGCCAGCACCTCGTCTACAATCAGTATTTCCGGGTCCAGGGACGATGCAACTGCAAAGGCGAGTCGGAGGTACATCCCGCTTGAGTAGTGCTTCACCGGTGTATCAATGAACTTTTCCACTTCGGCAAATGCCACGATGTCATCGAATTTTTGTTTTATTTCAACCCGGCTCATTCCAAGTATCGCACCGTTAAGGTAAATGTTTTCCCGGCCCGTCAGCTCTGCATGGAAGCCGGTGCCGACTTCCAGAAGTGATCCGACCCTGCCGCGGATTTCGGCGCAACCGCTTGTCGGTTCGGTAATGCGGGAAAGTATTTTAAGCAAAGTGCTTTTGCCGGCGCCGTTACGCCCTATAATGCCTATCAGGTCGCCCTTCCTGACTTCGAAGGATATGTCCCTGAGCGCCCACATTGTTTTTTTATTATCCGGTGTTTCCGCAGCACGGCCCTTTAATATCCTGCCCGCTTTGCGAAAAGGCGCATAAAAAGAATCGACTATAGTGTCCCGCAATGTCCTGTAGGACTCTTCTTTTTGGCCTATCTGGAACCTTTTCCCGATATTCTCAACTCTTATTGAAATGTCATTCATTACAGATCACCCCGCAGGTTGCATAAAATAGAGATCACAGTCACCTAAACAATGTCCGCAAAAGTTTTTTCCATCCGGCGAAAATAGTAAGCGCCGCCGATAAGCACCAATAGCGCCACCAGTGAAGAAACGAAAATTATCGCACCTGGCGCAGTTGACGTTCCAAGCAAGGCCCATCGAAAGCCCTCTACCACGCCTACCATGGGATTAATGCCGTACAATGTCCTCCAGGGTTCACTTAGCAGACTGCTCGGATAAACAATGGGCGTTGCAAAGAGCCATATCTGCGTTATAAAAGGGACGACATATCTCACGTCGCGAAACTGTACGTTAAGTGCGGCAAGCCAGAGGGACACCCCGAGAGAGGTAACAAAGGCAAGGGCTATGAAAAGTGGCACCCAGACCGCATTCATCGTAATAGAGATGCCATAGTAATACATCATTGCGAGCAGCGTCATAAAGGACAGGATAAAATCAACGATACCCACCAGAACGGATGCAATCGGTATCGCCAGACGGGGGAAGTATACCTTCTTGATAATATGTCCGCTGCCGACCAGACTGTTGGATGCCTGACTCAGCCCGCTGACGAAAAAAGTCCATGGAACGAGGGCCGCAAAGCTGAAGATGGGATACGGGATCCCGTCTGAAGGGATCTTGGCCAGTTTGCCGAAGAACAGGCTGAAGACTACCATCGTGAAAAAAGGCTGGATAATGGCCCATCCCGCGCCTAATACTGTCTGTTTGTATCGCACCTTGACGTCCCGCCAGACAAGGAAATACAGAAGTTCCCTGTACTGCCACAATTCGTTGAGCCTCAAAGAAATCCAACCCACAGACGGCTCGATGCGAATAACCGGCGCGCCGTTCTCTGCATTCAACAGCCCGGCTTCAAGATTCACTCTCTCCGTTAACATTCTCCCTCCGGCAATCATGGAATGAACAGTCCGTATGCTTAAAGGACCGTTCTTAAGGCATTTATTATTTGCCGCGTCCTGAGTTCGATGCCCTTATCGTTCAGATGATACGGCGAATCAAAGAAAAAATTGTCCCCGAACACGCATTCTTCGGGGGTATTCAATGCCTTGAGTTTCAGATGCTTCATATTTTCCCTGGCGAGATCAATATTGTCTGATTGGGCCTCATACGTGGCTTTTTGGACGGCCTGGAACAAAAAATAGACCTTTACGCCCCTGTCCTGCATCTTCCTGTGAAATCGGTCCATAAGAGTAATAATGTCGGGGTTTAGCCCCCCGTCATATTTTTTATAAGGTTGGAAGTCCAGCTTGCCTTTTAAACGGCCTGTGAGATCACCGTCCCTGTTAAAAGCCCTCCTGTCGTAAGAACTTATGTCCTTCTCCGGACCATAACCGTTATTTTTAAAGAACAGGCAGTTCCACAATGACAACCTCGCATCAGAAAATACGAAAAAAGGTATTTTATCCAGCAGGCTCATCCCCTGTGCCAGGTCGACGTATCGTATCCCTTCAGGATAAACGTGAGCTAAGACAAACAGCAGTTCGATATCTCCGTACATTCTACCGCCGAAAAAATGGCTGTATTCGGGTACGATGACAACGATATCATTTTTTTCGACATAAGGTGTAATTACATCCAGGATAAACTTCAGGCCGAGCCCGGCGTGCAGGCCCATGTTTACTGTCGGCAAGTTAAATTGACTTGCTATCATTTTGCTGTCCAGGCCGTACGCCAAATTGGACCCGCCCACGAAAATTATCCTCGGAGAATGCGAGTTCCTGAGCAAATCAAGTTTGTCCGACAATGCGAACAATTGAAGATTTTTATTATGATACGGAATGGTAAAAAGCACGACAAAACACATAAATGCAAAAAGCGCATTATAGAAAAGGAACCCTTGGAAATATTTTCTATAATCGGCTTTTGCCGTAAAAGGATGTTTTTTCATGGCCCTGTTCAAAAATTGAAATACAGGAATTCACTCGCTTTTGTTATATTTGAAAGCGCAAAGAAGAACACAACGGACGTAATAAAAGCGGTCACACCGTTAGGCCCAAAACGTTTTGCTGTTTCGTCGGAATTTATTAAAATCAAAGCGGCCATGATACTAAAGGCCAATAAATAGACTATATAGCCGATACCAAAGCCCTCGGAGTTGATGTCCCGCAGCATTCCGCCAAATTCGACGCCGTAATTTTTCAGGACGGACAGTTTTTCGCCCAAAAAGGAGGGTAGCACTACCCCGCTCAGGCCGGCCATACCTGTCAGGACCTTTGCCGCGTCGTCAAAAGACCTTGCCCTGAAAAAGACCCAGCAGATGTTGGTGAAATTGAATGTAATTATCCATGCCAATACCCTGTTCATTTTCAATCCGGATTTTACCCATATTTTATATATGACCATTGCCGCCCCGTTCAGGCAGCCCCAAAATATAAATGTCCAGCCGGCGCCGTGCCATATGCCGCCGATAAAAAATACTATCAGTATGTTTATATAGGCCAGCAGTTCTCCCCTTCTGTTTCCGCCGAGCGGCAAATAAACATATTCTTTCAGGAACCTGCTTAATGTCATATGCCACCTTCTCCAAAAGTCCTGGATGTTCAACGCCTTGTATGGAGAATTAAAATTGCGCGGCAAGGCTATGTTGAACATCAGCGCAAGGCCCAATGCCATATCGGTATAACCGCTGAAGTCAAAATACAATTGCATGGTGAACGAGAGGGAGGTCACCCACGCGGAGAAAAAATTCAGGGTATCTGCAACATCGAAGCCCTTTGCCGCTGCTGCGGACAGAGTGTCGGCGATTGCGACCTTCTTGAATAATCCCATGGAAAACAGGGACAATCCGACCATGATATTCTTCCAGTTAAGTATTTTGTTCTTCAGGGAATAAAATTGCGGCATCATTTCGGCATGATGTATTATCGGTCCGGCAATCAGATGCGGGAAAAAAGCGACAAATAAAATGTAATTCAAAAAATTATATTCCCTCGCTTTCCCTTTATAGTTGTCTACAAGAAAGGCTATCTGGGTAAACGTAAAAAAGCTGATACCAAGAGGTAAAAGCAGGTCCAGGGGACCAAACCGGAAGGCAAGAAAATGATTGACATTGGAAATAAAAAAATTCAGGTACTTGTAATAGCCCAAAAGCAGGATATTGCAGGATATACCTGATGCCAATAAAATCTTTTTATTCCCGCTGCTAAGGCGGCCTCTGCCCAATATCGAACCGGCTGCGTAATTGAAGCAGATACTGCCCAGCAGCAGCGGCAGGTATCTCAGGTCCCAGTAAGCGTAAAAAAACAGGGAAGCAACGGTCAGCCAAACTGCGGCTGCTGTGGCAAGTTTTTTCCTGTTCAGGACGAAATAGCCTGACAGGGTGACGGGCAGAAACAGAAATATGAATTCGTATGAATTGAACAGCACTATAATAAACTCTCACATTCCAGGTATTGGGTCTCTTTCGGATCAGTGCCCATTAATGTCTGCCCGCTGTCCGCAACATGAGAAGGAAGTTGCGGCGGCGTATATCTCCCGCTGAAACTCGGGACTATTTTTTGAATTTCCGCAATGACTCCATCGGCAGAATATGCCCTCACACACCGGTCGAACTCGGCAAGATGGCCCTCCAGGACCCCTGAGGGAGGCACTTCCGGCAAGGCTATTTTTAGTTTTTTGTGGAATGTGGGCACTATGTTTTCGGATTCATCAAAGAGTTCTTCATATAATTTCTCTCCGGGCCTGAGGCCGATGAACTTGATCTTGATCTCTTTGTGGGGAACATACCCGGAAAGCCTGATATAGTTCTCCGCAAGATCGCATATCTTTACCTGTTCCCCCATATCGAGAACGAATATCTCGCCGCCGTTGCCTGCGGATGAGGCTATGAGGACAAGCTGCACGGCTTCGGGGATCAGCATGAAAAACCGCTTGATATCGGGATGGGTTACCTTTAAAGGCCCTCCTTTCCTGAGCTGTTCCTTAAAAACCGGGACGACACTGCCGTTTGTACCGAGGACATTCCCGAACCTGACAATCGTGAATTTTGTCCGGCAATTGCAATTCATACTGATGGTAAGGAATTCCGCTATCCGCTTGGTGGCACCCATTACGCTTGTGGGATTCACGGCCTTGTCCGTGGATATCATAACGAACTTTTCCACATTAAACCTTGATACTGCATCGAGCAGATTTTTTGTGCCGAGGACGTTGTTCTTGACCGCAACTATCGGGTTGTGCTCCATCAGCGGTACGTGCTTGTATGCCGCCGCGTGGAATACGATCTGCGGTCTGTGTGCGGCAAAAACATGGTCCATGTCTCCGCTGTCCTGTACGTCCGCTATGACGGTCGTTATGTTTGACGAACCGTTCCGGCAGTCCCTTAACTCGAGGTCCGTTTCATAGAGACTGTTCTCGTATCTGTCCAGGAGTATAAGGTGAGACGGGCCATACTTGTAAATCTGCCTGCTGAGCTCTGAACCGATCGATCCTCCGGCGCCCGTTATCATTACCGACTTGCCGGAGACCAGGTCCTTTACCTGTTCGATGTCGGTCCGTACAGGTTCCCTTTGCAAAAGGTCTTCAAGAGAAATCGGCTTCATGTGGGAAACTCCGCAATACTTGTTCAGGTATGACATCAATTCCACTTCCGTGATATAACCGCATTTGACAAGTTTCGATCCGAGCCGGCCCCCTTCTTTTTTTTGCAGGGCAAGCGCTTCCTGGACCTGGTCTTCCGTCACGAGGTTGGCTTCGACCAGGTGCTGTCCCAGTTTCGAAACCACGGAGACATTGCCGTCCAGCAAATCGTTAATTCCGGGAAGTTTCTTGATAGGCACGTTAAAATCCTTGCTCAGCTCATAAACCTTGCGTATAGTTTTATGCGTATCGGTCGAAACAGTGATCAGTATCTCATCAGGGCTGTGTTTTTTTATCATTTCTGGGAGCATATCAACCGCGCCGAGGATAGGTACCCCATGAATTGTAAGCCCCTTTTTTGCCGCGTCGTCGTCAATAAACCCTATCGGCTCAAACTCGTGTCCGGTATTGTCTCTCATGGTCCTCAGGATCATTTCGCCCTCATCACCGGCGCCTACAAGTAAAATTCTTTTATTGTTTATTGGAAAATATAAATACTCCCGGACTATCCTGAAGAATAACCTCGTCCCCCCGGAAATCATAACGAAAAGCATCCAGTCGAAGATAAATATGGAAAGCGGGTAAGATACGTCGAACAGGTATTTGATTGCGACTAAAGATATGCAGCTTCCTATCGTCGCCGCTTTGACGATCTTGAGCATATCGCCTATGCCTGCATAACGCAAGAGGCCCTTGTCAAGGCCGGTTTTAAAATATAAAAGAAGACGGACCGACAGGAAAACCGGGAGATAATATAAAAATTCTCCGAAATAATGCTCCGGGACTGCAAATTCAAATCTCAAAAGAAATGCCAGGTAGTTGGAAAGGGCCGCCTGCAGCAGCAGCACAACGGCCAGGAACAGCCTCCGCCTTGCAGTGCTTATGCTTCGGACCTTTTTATAAAGTCGGCTTATATTTTTGCGCACATTTAACATATAGCTGCTGTTCCAGTCCTCTATTGTGAAAATACGTTACGGCCCGGCATTTCAGGCGCTCTTTCGGACATTAAATATTTTTAAAAGGGTCTCCAGTATGATCCGGATGTCCGTAGCTAAATTAGGCCTGTCCGCGTACTGAAGTGAAAGCCGCAGCTTTTCAGGAAGTATTTTTTTCGTATACATGTCTTCCCAGTTCTCTTTTGACTGCGAAAGGACCCCTTCCTCTCCCGAGTAGTTTATGGATGCCGTGTCTGTTATGCCCGGTGGCAGCTTAAGCAATTTTCCGTATTCAGACCTGAATATTTCAACATATTTTTTTACCTCCGGTCTCGGACCGACAAGGCTCATTTCGCCTTTAAAGACATTGATTAATTGCGGCAGTTCATCGATCTTGTATTTTCTCAGGGTCCTGCCGATCCTGGTAATACGATCATCCCCGCTTACTGTTACCAGCGGACCTCTTTCCTGGGCCCCGGGAATCATGGTCCTGAACTTGCAAATCAGAAAAGGCCTGAAGTTCTTCCCTACCCTTTCCTGCCTGAAAAATACAGGTCCGGTGCCGTCAAGCTTTATAAGGAGCGCGACTGCCGCAAAAAGCGGTGACAGGACAACCAGTCCGAGTACGGAAAAAAATATATCGAAGAAACGCTTCATTCAGGACCTGAACTCCCTGATGACGTCCCCCACCGAACCTATAACGGCATTGACATCACTGTCCGTCATCGCAGGATAAATAGGCAGAGATATGATCCGTTCATAAACGCGCTCGGACTTCGGAAAACTCTCCGCCTTGTATCCGAAAGTCGTGCTGTAAAAAGGATGACGGTAAAGCGGGATAAAATGGACCGATGTACCGATTCCACGTATCTTCAGTTCTTCTATGAACCTGCTCCTGTTTATACGGAGCATTTCCAGGTTAAGACTCAATACATACAAGTGCCATGCGCTTTCCCGGTCAGACTTGATATGGGGCGTGACTATTTCCTCATATGCACTGAAGGCTTCGTCGTATTTCAGCGCAATTTCTTTCCTCCTGTTCCACATCCAGTCGCTTTTCCTGAGCTGGGCGATGCCTAAAGAAGCCTGCACGTCCGTCATATTGTACTTATAGCCGGCATCCGTAACTTCGTAATACCATGAGCCCTCATCGGAATATCTTTTCCAGGCATCTTTGGATATCCCGTGCAATCTCAGTACTCTCATCCGTTCGGCAAATTCATTATTTCCGGTAGTCGCCATTCCACCCTCACCGGTTGACAATGTCTTTGTCGCATAAAAGCTGAAGCAGGTTATCCCTCCGCCGCTCCCTATTTTTCTGTTCTTGTACACTGCAGGGAAGGCATGTGCTGCATCCTCGATGACGGACAGGTTGTGAAAACGCGCGATATCGTAAATCTCATCCATATCAGAAGGCTGGCCTCCGTAGTGTACAGGGATGATGGCCTTCGTTCTCGGGGTAATCTTTTTTTCAATTTCGGAGACATCTATATTGAATGTCTCTTCATCGATGTCAGCGAGGACAGGACGGGCGTTAAAATAGGCGACAACTTCGCCCGTGGCGGTAAAGGTCATCGTGGGAACAATGACCTCGTCCCCTTCCTTTATGCCCGCCACTTTAAGGGCCAGATGCAGGCATGAGGTGCATGAATTCATGGAGACCGCATGGTCCGACCCTACATATTCTTTGAATTGTTCCTCGAACCTTATCGTTTTGGGGCCCATTGTCAACCAGCCCGACCGGATACAGTCGAGGACTTCTGATACCTCGTCATCGGTTATGTATGGTTTATGAAACGGTACCTTTACAGGCGTTGTTACCTCCGTTTTCGTTGTCACGAGAAAAATCTCCTGACGGCTTCCGCAACTGCAGCGGTACTGTCCCCGTCCATAAGGGGCTCGACAGGCAGGCTCAGGACTTCTTTGACGACCTTTTCGGATTGAGGCAAGGCCCCGTGCACAACGCTTCTCCCCGCAAATACCTTCATCTGGTGGAGGGGGACCGGGTAATAGACCATCGTGCTGATATGATTTTCACCCAGGAACTTCTGGAGATCGTCTCTCCTGCCGTTTGTGACCCGGACCGTGTATTGGTGATAAACATGGCGGATATCAGCTGAGGTGGGCAGAGGTAACGCCAGGGCTTCTACGCCGCTCAAAGCCTTATGGTAAAAACCGGAAATAGTCCTCCTGCGTTCGTTGAACTCGTCGATGTACTTGAGCTTCGCAAGTATGATTGCCGCCTGAAGCGTATCGAGCCTGGCGTTATAACCGATGTGGTGAACATTGTATTTGTCCTTGCCGCCGTGCTTAAGAAGCATCTGCACGAGACCGGCAATCTCTTCGTCGTTCGTTGCCACCATTCCGGCGTCACCAAAACCGCCAAGGTTCTTGGAAGGGAAGAAACTGTAAGCGCCGGCAGTCCCTATCGAACCGAGTTTTCTGCCTTTCCACTCCCCCCCGAAGGCCTGCGCGACATCTTCAATGACGAACAAACCATGCCTGTCCGCTATTTCCATTATATTGTCCATGTCGCAGGCCTGACCGTAGAGATGCACAGGTACTATGCCGACAACCTTTGCATGGTCCGAAGCCAGGTAGCTTATTATCCCGTTAACGTCCAGGTTATAGGTCATTGGGTCGATGTCCACAAAAACAGGCGTTGCACCGGCCCTCAGTATAGCGTCTCCGGTAGCGGTAAAGGTGAACGGTGTTGTGATAATTTCGTCTTCCCTGCTGAAGTATTCTCTGCCTTTTGTCTTGATGGCAAGTGCCCTGAGAGACAATACCAGGGCCTCGGTGCCTGAGGACGCTCCTATACAATGTCCCGCCCCAAGATATTCAGCTGTCCTTTCCTCAAGCTCCTTCACTTCGGGTCCCAATATCCATTTCTGATGTTCAAGGCATCTCCTGAATGCGGAATCAATGTCTTCCTTCATATGTTCATATTCGAGTCTCAGGTCCAGCATCGGTATGTTTTTCATCTGATCTCTGCCCCTCCTTTCCGGCTGAATAATCTTCCCGTTTCCACTCCTTTACAGTCGAACAGTTTTCCGTTCTCCAATCCGTATTCGTTGCCGCAATAGGCGCAGCGGGCCGTTTCACTGTCAAATTTCAGGGTTGTGCCGCATTTGCACGCCCAACCGATCTGTCTCGCGGGAACGCCGGCAACGATGGAATGGTCCATGACATCTGATTTCACAACCGCGCCGGCCCCTATCAGCCCGTACCGCCCGATAGTGACCCCGCAGACAATTGTAGAGTTTGCGCCGATTGTTGCCCCCTTCCCGACCAGGGTAGGCCTGAATTCGGTCTTTCTTTCTATAAAGGCCCTCGGGTTATAAACATTCGTAAATACGCAGGAGGGTCCGCAGAACACGTCATCTTCAAGGGTCACCCCTTTATAAACGGAGACGTTGTTCTGGATTTTGCACCGGTTCCCGATGACAACATCCGGTCCGATGACAACATTCTGGCCGATGATGCAGTTCTCTCCTATAATTGATCCCTTCAGCACATGTGAGAAATGCCACACCTTTGTGCCTGTTCCGATCTCAACACCATCATCTATGCAGGCGGTTTCATGAACAAAATGTCTCTCCCGCCTCTTCTTAAGTGTTACGACCGAGCCTTTGTTTTCAAGTGAACGCTGCAGCTCATTCAGGACCGTCAGCACCCTCAGGCCTTCTTCTCCATCCGTCCTCGGTGACTTGCCCTGTTCGACACACTCAATAAAATGTCTGCATTCTTCGTTCAGGGGCTCTTTATTCTCGAAATGGACGGCAATCGCATTTTCCTTGACCGGAACGGGTATATTCCCGTTCTTCCAGTTGATCTTATGAGGAAAGATCAGGAGCTTGTCTTCAGGCGCTGCCATATCGTCAAATACGGCCATGCCCTTGTCCCCGACCACGATGAGCTTCTGTTCTTTATAGGGATGAAGCCACGACACGAACACATGGGCGTTTATCCCGTTTCCAAAGGTAAGACTGCTTAAGGTCACATCCGCTATTTTTGAACTGAGATAATTCCCCCCGTTTGTGTATACTGATTCGGGCATTTCACCTGCAAGGGCGAGAATCATGGATATATCATGAGGGGCAAAACTCCACAGGATATTCTCTTCGCGCCTTATCTTGCCGAGGTTGAGCCTGTTTGAATAAATATACTGGATCTTGCCCAGTTCTCCGGAATCGACCAGATCTTTAAGCTTAAGGAAGGCGGGGTGGTACTGGAGAAGGTGCCCGACCATGAGTATGAGCTTATTTTTTTTCGCAAGGCGGTTCAATTCCATCCCTTCGTCTTCTGAAAGACAAAGAGGTTTTTCAACATAAACATGTTTGCCTGCCATAAGGGCCTCTTTGACGATCCCATAGTGGGTCTCTGCGGGCGTGGACACCACGACGGCCTCTACACTTTTATCCGCCAGGAGGTCCGTGCAGCTGGTAAAGAGTTTGCGGTCCTTATAAGCGGACAGGTTTGGATTTGTACAATCCTGATCGCAAATCGCATATAAAGCCCCAAGTTGCTCAAAATTTCTGAGGAGGTTTTTCCCCCAATAACCGGCCCCTATGACGCCTATTTTTTCCATTATGCCTCCTTCATTTTGCCGATTTCGGATAATCTTCTACGGAGTCAGGCTTGCGACCCTGTATGCACAGAAGGAGAGCATGAAGGCTGCAAGCAATACAACTGAAACCAATATGACTTTGGGTATATACCGCGCAGGTTGAAAGTATTCCCTATTAATTTCCGCTCTGCCATCTGCTTTTGCTCTTCCCTTGACAATCCCGGCAATGTTTATTTCCATGCCCGGGACGCCTTCTTTCGTTATTTTATTGACCTTCGTAAAAGCCTCATTAATACGCTTGGCCTTATCGTCTTGTATTCCGGGTCCCTTCTGTTTATCGGGATGATAGAGCATAATGAGGCGTTTCCATCGTTTATGCGCCTCCTGCTGTGACACATTATGTTTTAAGCCGAGGGAGACAAAAGGATCATTGCTTTTGTTAAAAATCAAACGGACTATTATCGCTTCGGTGATGTCCTTTATTCTTTCTACCGGCAGGCCCATCATGCGGGAGACCTCTGCCGCTGTCTCCGGATCTTCCAGTATACTGAGGAGCGTTTCATAATGCGTTACTACCGATGCGTAAATCGCCCGAATGGAAGACCCTGAATAAAATCCGGCGATAAGTCCGGCGGCGCTCAGTATCCTGATCCTCCTTTCCTGGGCTTCGTCCATTTTCATTGTTTATCAAAATATGATGAATAGTACGAATAAGGACCATATCTCAGATCATTCTCCCTGGCCCCGTTTAATACGACACCGAGGATCCTGGCATCAACGGAATTAATCAGTTTTGCGGACTCCAGCAGGGCGTCCTTCGATGTATTGCCGCCTTTCACAACCAGGATAGTCCCATCAACGATCTTGCTTAAATAAATACTCTCGGGCATTCCCATCAGGGGTACCGAATCAAAAATGACATAATTAAATTCAGCGCTCAGGGCTTTAATCAAATCCTTTATTCGCGAGGAGAGCAAAAGTTCGGAAGGATTGTGGGGAATGGGACCTGAGGTCATAATGCTGAGTCCCTTCACTTTTGTCTGCTTTATCAGTCCGTCGTTTATTACGTCAACGCTGCCTTTGCCCCTAAGGAACGTTGAGAGGCCCGCCGCATTATCCAGCCCAAAAACATCGTGGAGCCTCGGCCTTCTCAAATCAGCGTCGATTATTATTCCCTTTCCCACAGATTGTGAAAGGGCAACAGCCGTGCTGACGGAAATAGTAGTTTTGCCCTCCTTTTCCATGGGACTTGTGACAAGAATTGTCCTGGGGGGGGTCACGGAAGATGACAGCAGAAGGACACCGATCGACCGGAATGCTTCGGTAAAGGCATTAACGTCTTTGGATTGAGTGATCATAAGCCGCGATGGAATATCCTGCAGTCCCAGCTCCTGCAACGGTATCATTCCCAGGGCAGGAATGTGCGTCATATGCTCTATATCGCTGACGTCTTTAATTGTATTGTCAAAATATTCCAGTGAGAACGCCAGACCGATGCCGCCTATCAGCCCAAAAACAATCGACATCAGGATATTCCGGGTTTTTATCGGCTTATATGGCGATGTCGGGTACCGGGCGTAGTCCACGATCTGTATACTTGTTGATTTGCTCATTGCGGCAACTCCAGCCTCGTTGAGTTTCTGAAGCAGACCGTTATGCAATTCCTTATTTACATCAGTCTCTCTTTTGATGGTCATATACTCAGAGGCCTTTCGCTGGAAGTCCAGGACATTATTTTGATATGTCCGGAAGGCTTTACTGAAAGACCTCTCTTTCTTTTCAGATGCCTTATAATCCGATTCCAGCGACTTCAGGATGTTGGATTTCTCACGTTCGATTTTTTGGGCGACCGAGTCGATTTGCCTTTGCAGGTTCTGCATTTTGGGATAGTCGGACGTGAATATTTTTGACAAGTTTGAATATTCCGATTCCAGCGTGGCCTGATGTCTTTTCATGTCCTGTATCAGGGGATTGCTCAGAATGACCGGATTTTCCGTTCCTGATTCCCGCAGTTCTTTCAGTAAGGCCTCTTTTTGCATGCGTTCTGTTGTTGAGGCGCTCAGTGCGGCCGTAATATCGGCTAACTTCTTTATGCTTACGCCCTGTTTATCGCCGTCAAAGAATATGATTTGATTGTTTGATGCGTATTCATTGAGTCTTCGTTCAGCATCTTCCAGTTTTTTCTTTACTATTTCAATTTGCTTAATCAGGAAATCTTGCGCCTGTTGGGTCGCCGCGATCCTGCTTTCGAGATCATACTCTATGTAAGTTTCAGCCACTGCATTGGCAACAGTCATGGAGAGTTCCGGCTTGTGCGATATAAAACTCACTTCAACCAACTGTGAATTTTTGACCGGCATCACCTCAAGCCTGGAAATGAGAGAACTGATAACATGGAACGGGATTTCATTTTCAGCATGCGTGTTCTCAACAGCAGGCGTTTCCCCGGCAGGGCCGACGGGTGCCAGTACGGCAGAAAGATAAGATATGGAACTCGTTACGGGGTATTTGATCGCCTCTGTTATTTTGGAAAGGTCACTTTCAACAGGCATAAAGTCCGCGTTCTTGTGCAGATCGAGTTTTTTAACAACTTTTTCCGAAAGAGTTTTGCTTTTCAGTATCTCATACTGGGTAGCATAATAACCCTGATCTCTTTCGCTTTTTGTTCCTCCACCCGCTATGGGATCCGGGCCATCCTTATCAATTCTTATAACGGCCACGGATTTGTAGAGGGGCGTCATCATGAAAGTCAGAATAGTAACGGTAATAACAACAGAGATAAAAAAAGCCAGAACAATCCGCTTCCTCTTCATGATTATCTTGAGATAATCCCGCAGGTGGACCTCTTCTTCAGGCCCATGTCCGGGATATTTTACATAAGCAGAAGGAAGGGCCTGCCGGGGCTCATACTGCTGGAGTCCCGATTGGCCGCTCATCTCATTACCATCGTTGTTCTCTTTTTCTTGGACCATCTTAATCCCTCTCAGTATCCCTTGCCTACGCTGAACATCCCGAAGTTCAGGGTAGTTGCAATCCCTTTTATAAAGCTCTTTACACCGTTTTTTTCGACTATTATAATGTCCTTGTCTTTAAGGTCGATGTCCTGGTTCTTCCCGTCCAGTATCGCATTGTAGTCTGCTGCAATCAGTTCTCTTTCCTGTGACCCGTTGTCCCTGTAAATTTTAATGTCGCCCCTGGCTGCCTCGTAATTCAATCCTTTGGCCATGCTTAACGCCTGTACGAGCGAGACCTTGCCCTTCAGCGGGAACAGACCCGGACTTGCGACGGCGCCGTCAACAAAAAATACACCGCTTTTTGGCACATGGATTATGTCTCCCGAGATTACAGGGATGTTCAACTCGGCCCGTCCATTTGTCAAAAGCTCATTGATGTCAACGGCTATATTTTCGACATGCCGGTTTCCGTCCTGATCGGCTGCGGATGTCCTCTGAACAATACATATGTCTGCTCCCTCCGCAGTCAACCCCCCGGCCAGCGAGAGCAAATCAAGCAAAGACTTTTGTCCTGATACATAAAAAATTCCAGGGGCCTTAACATAGCCCAGGACCGAGATTTGCTGGCTTCTGTGTTCCTTTATAAAGATAGTGACCGTCGGTTCATTGCAGTATTTCTTCAGCCTGACTGCTATCAGGGATTCCAGTTCGGAAACTGTAAGGCCTTTTGCCCGGATCGCGTCACCGAGCGGAAGTTTGATATAACCGCCCGAGCTGACCCGTACAGTAGTTTTCAGCTCAGGGACTTCGAAAACACTGATCTCAAGCAAGTCATCGGGACCGATGCTGTAATCGGCGGAGGAAGCATTTATTGTAGATTCTGCTCTTTTTTGGAGAAGCCTGTCGTTTAACTTATCGTTCTTTGCCAGGGCCGGCTGCTGCAGAAGGGCCTTTTCCGGACGCACGTCATTGTTTGCGCATGATGTCAATAGCAATGTAAAAAAGATCAACATGATAAATATCGCCACCATAATCATGTCCGCTATCAGGTCATTTTTAAGCACTTTTCTCGTGTTTTCAAAATATTTCATGGTCAAATCCTCCGAGGACCTCCGGATCAAAGCCTCCAGTAGCGATGCTCCAGCGACTTCACGCCGTTGTTGCCGTTAAGCCCTTTTACATCAATAAAAACCGGGCACCCGGCAGAAAGTGATTTCAGATAATCCACGGTCAGGTCTATAAATTCGTCATGCCTTACCGCGCCGATAAATCCGGCATATGGAGCATACTGTTCGGGGCTGTCGATCAGTTCAATGCCATACTCATGCATGACAGAGTCCCTGTCTGCAACAGGGTCATATACATAGGCGCTCACCCCATACTCCCTGAGTTCGTTATAAATATCTATCACCCTCGTATTCCTGGTGTCCTTCACATTTTCCTTAAAGCTGAACCCCATAATCAGGACCCTGCTCCCTTTCACCGCGCATTCTGCTTTAATCAATTCCTTTATCGTCTGCTCTGCTACATACTTCCCCATGTAATCGTTGATTCTTCTGCCGGCGAGTATGACCTCCGGATTGTATCCGGCTTCCTGCGCCTTAAAGGTGAGGTAATAGGGGTCCACGCCTATGCAATGGCCGCCCACGAGACCGGGATCAAAGTGGATGAAATTCCATTTCGTCTTTGCCGCATTTAACACTTCATGCGTATCTATATCGAGCAGATGGAAGATTATGGAGAGTTCATTGATAAGCGCGATATTCAGGTCCCTCTGGATATTTTCAATGACCTTGGCGGCCTCTGCCGTCTTTATGTCGGGTGCCCTGTGGATCCCTGCCTTTGTGACTTGTCCATAGATCGCAGACAGCAGGTCCGTTGCTTCTTCGTCCTGGCCCGCAACTATCTTCACGACATTTTCAATGGAGTGCGCCTTGTCGCCCGGGTTTATCCTTTCGGGAGAATAACCGAGCTTAAACTCCACTCCTGCCTTCATCCCTGAAAAACTCTCGAGGATAGGCCCGCAAAACTCTTCTGTCACGCCGGGGTATACCGTCGATTCATATACTATGGTCGCCCCACGTGACATGTTCCTCGCTACGGTCTCAGAGGCCGCTTTAAGAAAACCGAGATCTGGAATCTTGTGGGAATTCACCGGGGTTGGGACCGCAACTATTATTACGTCCGCCTGATTCAGGCTTTCAGGGTCCTGTGTAAAATCAGCAGACGTATTTTTCAGCTCTTCAGATGAAACCTCGAGCGTTCTGTCATGACCCGACCTCAACTCGTTTATCCTTACCGCCTCCCTATCAAAGCCGATCACCTGTTTGAACACCTTTGCAAGGCTCATGCAGAGAGGAAGTCCCACATATCCGAGGCCTACAACTGCTATTTTCCTTTTACCCGAAATAAAGTCTTTTATCATTGGAACCTCCGTCATGCGGAAGCGGGATTATCGCTCCCGACCTTTTAAGACACTGCTTCATCCTCTTACTTACAGACGATTTTACTACCCGTGCGAACAACCATCCAAAACCCTGATAAACCATTTTTTGCATTGATCATGTCCAACTATACCGTCCAATGACGCGCCTGAAAATCGGCTGATTACTGAAATCATTGTAGGAGCGCCCTGTTTTCCCTGTAGATTCTTTCCCTACAGGGGGGAAAAGCCGGCTTCAATTACGTAAGGCCGTTTTTTATGGCGTAATTTGTCAGTTCGGCATTGTTTTTCATCTGCATTTTTTCAAGAATGCGGCTCCTGTAAGTGCTGATGGTCTTGACACTCAGGCACAACTGATCGGCAACTTCGCTTACGGCCTTGCCGGAAGCCATCATGCACAACACCTGATACTCTCTGTCCGAGAGCAGTTCATGCGGCTCCTTTGACGTATCGGCATCAAGATTGAAAGCCAGTTTTTCCGCAAGATGGTGGCTGATATATTTCCTGCCAAGGGCCACGGTGCGTATGGCCGATACGAGTTCTTCAGGCGCACTGTCCTTTGTCATGTACCCGGAGGCGCCGGCCCTCAGGGACCTTATGGCATACTGGTCTTCCGGGTACATACTCAGCATCAGGACAGCAAGACCCGGAAATTCACTTTTTAGTTCCTTTAATACATCCAGGCCGCTTTTATCCGGCATGGCAACATCCAGGACCACTGCCGAATAATTTTCTTTTCTTAACTTAACGAGCGCTTCATTGGCGCTGCCCGCTTCGTCCACTACACTCATGCCGGACACTTCGGAAATGATTTGTCTCAGTCCCGCGCGTACCACCGAGTGATCGTCTACAATTAGTATCTTATCCATAGTTAGAACCTGAATCCCGGCGCTGCAGCAGTCATATTCAGACACTGCTCCGCCCTTTCACTTACAGTGATTTTTCCAACCCGTCAGAACAACACTATTTTCTTGGGTCCTGTTAAATCCGGAGTAATAATGACCGGCCGTTCCCGTTCAGAAACCGCACTCTGTAAGGAATTCCCGCAATCATGTATAACTATACAGTCGGGGAATCCATCCGGGAATCGGCAAATTGCTGAAACTATTGTAGGAGAGCACTGATTTACCTGTAGATTATTTTCTTACAAACAGCAGGTCTGCAATGATGTCATCATATTCGAAGCCTCTCAGTTCCACTATTTACTTGACAGTATCTCTTTGTGTAGTAACATTAAATTAATGGGCCATTTTAAGGGTAATATGGATATAGTCCTTTTCGTTTACGGGCTCTCTTTTTTTATAATGGGGATTGCCGTTCTGGTCCAACCAAAAAAAGAGAGTAAATATTATCTTGCAAGTATTTTGTGGTTGTTGGCCGCATTTGGGATCACCCACGGCATATATGAATTCCTGGGCATGTGGACAATAATTAAGGGGAAAACTCCTGTCCTGGAGTTGACCCAGGCGTTTTGTCTTGTCATTTCCTTCCTTTTTCTTTTTGAATTCGGCAGACGGCTCGTA
>Ga0209211_10004292_pt1 | contig 22359 bp, 19 predicted proteins | sample RifGroA2_FD_183992 | JGI IMG/M metagenome (GOLD analysis project Ga0209211, IMG submission 183992) | Groundwater microbial communities from Rifle, Colorado, USA - Groundwater A2 (SPAdes) (version 2) | ecosystem: Environmental > Aquatic > Deep subsurface > Groundwater | place: Rifle, Colorado...
TGACCATGTTTGCCGAGCGCTCATCGGAAGAATGGAACCTGACCACGCGTGGATCCTACATCTTCACGACCGATCTCACGCTGCAGCTCTATTTCCAGCTCTTTCTCGCAAAAGGGAAGTTTGAGAACTACCAACGACTCCAGAGCGAAGATCGCTTTACGCCGATGGACGGGTACTCCAGGCCCGACTTCAACGAGCTCGCGTTCAATTCCAACGTGGTGCTTCGATGGGAATATCTCCCCGGGAGCACGCTCTATCTTGTGTGGTCCCACGCCCGCGTCGGAGAGAATGGAACGTATCTGACTCCCTTTGGCGACAACTTCCGCAATACATTCGCTCTTCCGGCGGACAACGTATTTCTTCTGAAGGTCAGCTACTGGTTGAGCATGTAGAAATATTGTCGATTTCCAATTGCCAATTTTCAATTGTTGGACGTAATCGTAAATCGACAATCGACAATCGGAAATTCTATGGGCGTTGATGAACCTCGACCGCTGAAACGCGGTGATGAGATTGTCCTGGAGATCGCTGATGCTGCATTTGAGGGACGAACCATTGGCCGGCTCGGCAACTTCGTCGTCTTCGTCGATGGCGGTGTTCCGGGCGATACAGCCAGGGTCCGCATTGTCAAGGCGAAAAAGAACTTCGCTGAAGCGCGAGTCCTGGGAATTGAGAAGCCGTCCCCTTACCGCGTAACCCCCGCATGTCGACATTTCGGTCCGTGCGGCGGATGCAAATGGCAGAACGTCGACTATCCGGTCCAGCTTCGCTTCAAACGGCAGCACGTCGTCGATGCGTTCGAACGGATCGGCGGGTTCTCCAATCCGAATGTTCTCCCCATCATCGGCTGCGACGACGCATTCTTCTATCGGAACAAGATGGAATATTCCTTCTCCGATAAAGAGTGGCTTGAATCTCCGCCTGATCGTTCCGATGCCTCACCCAATTCTCAACTTGAATCTTCAAACTCGAGACTTGAAACCTTAAACTCGAAACTCTTTCTCGGTCTGCATGTGCCCCAACGGTACGACAAGGTTCTCGAGATCACCGAGTGCCGCCTTCAATCGCCTTTATCCAACGACATTCTGAACTTTGTCCGTTCCTTCGCTCGCCGCGAACATCTGCCGGTGTACCTGTCAGATTCCAACGAGGGCTATCTGCGATTTCTCGTCATTCGCGAGAGCAAACGGACAAATGAAATCATGGTCAATCTCGTCACCTTCGAGGACCGACCGGAAATCATGAAGATGTTTACGGCGGAGCTGCTTGCCTCTGTCCCATCGGTGACGACAGTCGTGAACACGATCAACTCGAAAAAGGCTCAGATCGCATTCGGTGAGAAGGAGATTGTCTACGCAGGCGATGGAGTGATTCACGAACGCCTGGGGAATCTGGTTTTCACGATTTCAGCAAGCTCGTTCTTCCAGACAAACACCGCCCAGGCCGAACGGCTCTACTCCGTCGCAAGAGAATTCGCCATGCTCAAGAAGAGTGATGTGGTGTGGGACCTGTACTCCGGCACGGGGTCGATTGCGCTTTTTGTCGCCGACGCTGTGGCGCAGGTGATCGGAGTTGAGTCAGTGGAAAGTGCGGTGCGGGATGCGGAAAAGAACGCGAAGCAAAATCAAGTCAGGAATTGCGTCTTCATTCTCGGTGACCTTAAGGACCGTCTGACGAAGGACCGTGACTGGATCGACTCTCATCGCAAGCCGGATGTTATGATCATCGATCCGCCGAGAAGCGGTATGCACCAGAAAGCTATTGAGGAAATCCTCGAAATCGCTCCCGGGCGCATCGTCTATGTGAGCTGTAATCCTGCCACGCAAGCCCGCGATGTCAAACTCATGGCCGTTAAGTACGATGTATCCGCCCTCCAGCCTGTCGATATGTTCCCGCACACGTACCACGTCGAGAACGTCGCTCAGCTCACCTTGCGCCCGGAGTAGCGTCCGATTCTTGATCGGACCTGTAGGTGCGCGACTCGAAATGCCCGATTCATCACCGGACCTCGAACATTGATCGAACTTCGTGTGATAACGGATTATTGAGTGGTAGGGTGAGGGGTAGCGTTGTCAGAGTCCGGGCCGGTTGACGAGCCCCATGAAACAAAAATCCAATAGATGAGCCCCACACCGACGAGGGCGGCCCCCGCAACATAGTACCAGGGCGTGCCCTTGTCCAGATAGGCCTTCCCCAGTTTTCGTCCTTGTGCAGGAATCACATCCGTCAGGAGTGTGCTGAACTCTCCAGTGTAGTCAACTCTCTCGTCGTAGAGAAGGGAGGCATCTGATGATTTCACGACCTGAATGTGCAACACGAAACGCTGCTCATGGCGTGTTGCAGATACGTAGCCGACCTTTTCCGCGCCCAGTATCTTTCCCAGTTCGGCGAGGCAGGCAAAGGTGGTGCAACTTTCGATGTTCCTGAGTCCCTTTTCGGCAAGGCGATTCCTGATTGCTGCAAGCGGGGGAATCTCGTAACGCATTGACTCGTCCACTGCCTCGGCAAAACGTTGATGGAGCTGAAGTGCCTCATCGGCAGTGAAGCCTTTTGTAAGGGGAGGGAGTATAGCGAGCCGCTCCTTATCTGTGCTCTGGCCCGGGGCGGCGGTGGAGAGGAGAGCGAGGCAGAGAACGCTCGGTACGAAGTATTTTGAAAATCTATTCATCGTCAGAAACAATCTAAAGAAGAATGAGGTCGGTTTCCACTCTGCTGGTGCGGTGGGGCCGGTGCCGGGGGGAAGTGATGCACGGAAGGCATCGCGGGAGTATAGCCCGTCCGCTGAGGTGTCATCGCTTTGTCACGACGTGTATGATCCCACCGGTGTGTCCGGTTCCAAACTGAAGGGTCGCGGCATTGAAATCGAGATATCGTATCTCAACGATGGTTGTCACTGAGAGTGTGCGCAGCAAATCCAGTTCGCCGTAGTACATCCGGTCGAGATAGACGATCGGGTATTCGACCGTCTGCCCGGTCGGAGCTTCACGCAGGCTTCTCATGCCCCTCGATTTCAGAAAAAAGGGGCGCCTCAGGCTGATGGCGTCATAGGCATTCGTCGCTGTCGTGGTTGCGATTTCCTCGGCAGTCAGTACATCATTCTGGACTCTCCCTGTTGTTCCTTCGCTCACGGAGCCGCAACCGGTAACAATGAACATCAGGACGAACACGAACACGATCTTTTTCATGACCTATCCCTCTCTCTTCCCATCTCATACACGAGGCCCCGCGGATTCTGCGGGGCCCCGATGTCGTGAGAAAGCGCACAATGATTACTTGTTCGCTGGTGTCCTGTTGAACTGACCGTTGACCGGCTCAACTGGCGTGTTCGGATTGGACGTTCCTTCAGTCGTCGAATAAAGGAACCGCTGCGGCCAATCTGTCCCCTTCGTCAGTGTGATCGCCTTTGTAGCTCCCAGAGAATCCTTGTAGGCGACTGCATAGTCGACCCGCCGCAGGAAATTCCAGGCTTCGATTTGATGCATCAACGAAAGGTAGGTCTCGTTGAAAATCGCCTGCTGGAGCGCTGCGGCTGTGGGGAAGTCTGAAGCGACGAACGCGGTCGAAGTGTTCTTGAACACGTTGTTATTGTATGTTCGCGCGCTGTTGAGTTCCGTCAACGCACTTGCCGTGTTGCCGAGCCGGACATACGCCTCAGCCATCAGCAGGTGAGTCTCGGACGCGCGGAAGATTGGATACTGAGCACTGATTGCATATGCCCCGGTTGCCGTTGTATTGAGATTATTCTGGGCCGGATTGAAGTAGAACGCAAGTCTCCCGGCTTCGTTGGACTTGCCGTCAAACTTCATCGCCCTCAGCATCGGGATGACGTACGTCGTCGCAGCATCCATATACCCGGTACGATCCTGCACCATGAAAGAGTACCAGAGATTCTGGTTCTGCGCCTGGATGGTCCCGTGCGTCGCCATTGCATCTTCCGACCCCGTCACGCTCAGGATACCCAGCTGGGCAGCCGCGATGATTTGATTGAGTATGGTCGAACTGTAGCCCGCAGTTCTGGCAGTGTGCATCAAATACCGGGCTTTCGCAGAATATCCAAGCTTCACCCACCTTGTTGCACTTCCGCCGAGGTTCAGAGCGTCCCGTGCAAGTGGGGTGGGAGCCGAGTTGAAATCTGCGATACCCTGGTCGAGAACCTTCAGCACGTCGGCGTACACTGCCATCTGCCCGTCAAACTTCGGCGTGTAGTTGGGGGGCTGAACAGCCTCTGAGTATGGAACATCGCCCCATATGGCGGTGACCGTTCCCATGTGAAGCCCCTCGAGGATCTCCGCCGCACCTTTAAGGTTGAGCTGGCCCGCAGCACCGGCTTTGGTCTGCACGGTACGGAGATTGGTCAGGGCGCCGGCATAGGCGGTGTTCCAGTCGTTGTTGAAATCGTCTCTTGTCACCGTGTATGTCTGGTAGGATGTGAATTGCCGATCGGCGCCACGGATAGTTTGTGACCAGACGCTCGCCAGGAAAGAAGGGAATCCCTCGGCGAACATGACATACTGGAGTTCCGCCCCGACAAATATCGTCAGGGAATTCGCGTCGACTGGTGCAAGGGGATCAGCTTCGTACCCGCTCACGAACTTCTCACATCCGACCAATCCCGCGATCAAGACTGCTACGATGAGGAATATGATGAGTTTTCTCATGATCGGACTCCCGTTTAATTAGTATTCAATCTGGAGCGAGACGATCCAGCTCTTTGTTGTTGGATTATTGAAGTAATCGATCCCAAGTCCATTGCTGTTCGGGCCGCCGAGGTTCGTTTCGGGATCGACGCCCGTATAATTCGTGGAGATTGCCAGATTGCGTCCCGTGACGCTGATTGTCGCCGACCGCATCCCCCAGATTTGAAGCGGGAGCGTGTAAGCCAGCGAAACTTCCCGGAGTTTCACGTAGCCCCCTTCTTCCATGAACATCTCGGTCGGTCCGTTGAATCCGTTGCCCCGGCCGTTGACATACCACTCTTCATCGAGGACTACATCGCCAGCGCCGAAGTTACCGATCTTGCCGCGGAAGGAAACCGACCCGTCGGTATTCTGGTAATATTTCTTCTGCGTGGTGGAACCGGCAATCACGGAGCTCGGGGTGACGCCTCTCCAGTTCTTCAATGTGGAAGCTTGTGTGGCAGAGATCGTCGTCCACATATCCGTGTCGAGGTCTGTTCCGTAGGAGTACAGAGCACCTTTCGTTCCGTTCCAGATCTTTCCTCCCCTCGAGATATCGACGACAACATTGAGTGTCAGCCTCTGGTAGCGAAGTGTGTTGATGATCCCGGATCGCCAGATTGGATTCGGATCGCCAATCACGCCGGAGGCCGCATCCATGAGCGGGAAGCCGTTGACATCGAGTGTCATGCTGCCATCAGCATTTCTCGCCCATCGTGTGCCCCACATGACGCCGACCGGCTGATTGAGAATTGCACTGGAAACTGCACCGACGAATCCGGAAAGACCAACCTGTGTAACTCCCGAAAGGTCGGTCACTTTGTTGAAGTTCTGCGACCAGTTGATCGTCGTTGTCCACGAGAATGGCTCGATCCTGAGCCACTCGGCCATAAGCTGTACTTCTGTCCCCTTGTTCTCGAGTTTCGCGGCGTTTGCCGTTCTCGAGGTGTAGCCCGATGAGGCTGCAACGGTGACGCCAAGGAGAGCATCCACAGTCTGGTTCACGTATCTCGACGCGCTCAGGGAGACCCGATCGTTGAGGAATCTCAGATCGACGCCAAATTCCGTCTCAGAAGTCATCTCCGGTTTCAATGTAGAGTTGCCAAGGTTTCTGCTCCGCACGGAACCGCCACCGTAGGCAGTACCGCGAAGTGCCTCGCCCCAGCCATTGCCGGGAATCGAATTGCCGTAGTACGTGACTGTCTGATAAGCACCCGGTCGGTTTGCCGCTTCTCCATACGCAAAACGGACCTTTCCAAAGCTGAAAATGCTATTGTCTCCGACTAAGCTTTCCTTGATGTAGGGAAGCTCTGTGAAGGCCCACGCTACGCTCGCAGACGGATAGAAATACGATTGATCGGCGTCCGGCCCATAGGTAGACGCACTCTCAATACGTCCAGTCCCCCGCAGATAGAGCTGCTTGAACAGCTCGAGGGATGCCTCGCTATAAACAGCAGCGGTGCGTACGATGGTCAATCCTTCACCCGGAGTGTAGTTGAGCGCGTTCGAGAATGTCGCCGGAGCATCAAGGAGGATGAATGCCGTTGCATTGACGTTCGTGGCGTCACTTCGTGTGTGGTTGAGGTGGAATCCAACCATCAAGGCCCCGCTTATGTCGTCCGTGATCTCCTGTTTCGCGTTCGCCATGAGGTCCGAGTTGAACTGGTAATTTGTGTTGGCCGCCCGGAAGGTGGCGCCGGTTGGGTTGCTTGCGTCTCCCGGTGGATATGTGGTGAACTGGCGATCGGTATAGTAGTCGGCCCCGGCCCGATAGATGATATTGAGCCATTTCATCGGCTCGTACGTCAGCTCCGCCGTTCCGAGCAGGCGATCTGTGTTCAAGGATGTCGGAACCTTGTTGATCACGTACAGCGGATTGTTGAACCCGGCGCCCAACGCCGGATTGCCTGACATATTTCTGAATGTCCGCTGAACACCGAATGTCACCGCTCCCGTCGGGGACACATAGTCTACGAGATACGGTTCATTGTTGAAGTCAGGGGGAGTCCTGTAACCGCCAAGCAGAAGGCCGGACACGTTTGATCCCTGCTGGATCCTGCTTGTGGTGCTCTTGACGTATGACGCTGTGATCTTTGCGATGACGTTTTCCGTGAATCGCCGTGTCGCATTCATCCGCATCGATGTTCGGTGCAGGTCGGAATTCGTCAGTATGATTCCTTGCTGGTTCAACTGGCTGAAATCGAGATAGAAATCGCTCCACTCATCACCGCCACGAAGCGTTACACCGTAATCCGCAGTGTAGGCAGTATTGCGAAGGATATCAGTAGCGTGGTCGGCGGTCTCCTTGGAGTTTTTCTTCACGATTGTCGCATAGGCGTAGTTGGTTCGGTCGAGTTCATCTGCGGCACCTGACCTCAGCCAAATTGGATCTCCCCAGGAGCGGAGTTGATTAAATCCATAGGCTCCGTTCAGGCCTTGTCCAAACCTGTTCTGGAGCGGGTATGGGCGAAGAAGTTGATCCACATATGTTTTTGAATGAACCGTCACGCTCAGTTTCTTGCTGCCGGTTTGACCGCCCGATTTTGTTGTGATGACGATGACGCCGTTGGCAGCGCGTGATCCCCACAACGCAGAAGCAGATGGACCCTTGAACACTTCAATCGATTCCACATCGTCGGGATTGATGTCGTTCATCCTCGATTCGGCTGCAACACCCTGGTTGCCGCCGCCGACTCCGCCGCCGATGGAAGTTCCGCTGAAGATCGGAACGCCGTCCAAAACGATCAACGGTTGATTATTGTTGTTGAGCGATCGAACGCCGCGCAGCACAATCCTCGTCGCACCTCCGGGATCGCTTGTCGTTTCCATGGTCTGAATGCCGGGTGCCTTTGCTGCAAGTCCACTCACCAGATCGTGTGTGCCAACCGTCGCCAATGACGCGGCGCTGACGCTCGATACGGAGGTGCCGAGCTTTTCCCGCTCGACTCGAGTACCCATCGCTGTGACGACGATACCACCCAGTGTCACGGCGCTCGATTTCAATTTGATATCGACCGTGACCGTCCTGTCGCCAACAACGGTCACCTGCTGCCGGTATTGTTCGTACCCGATGTAGCTTACAACGAGCGTGTAGGAAAGGGGGATGATATTCTGAATCGTATACACCCCTTTCGAGTCGGATGCCGCGCCGTACGACGTTTTCTCGAGGAACACGTTTGCGCCGATCATCGCTTCGCCCGTCTGTGCGTCGGTGATCGTGCCCTTTATTGCTCCAAGTTGCGCTAGCGCAATTGTTAAGCTCAAGGCAAGCATCACCGCAACGACAAAAATGTACCAAAAGGTTTTTCGCATGGTACCTCCTGGATATGGTTGGTGAATTAGTGAAACGGCTGAACTTCAACATAAACCGAAAACACTCCACAGGTCCCTTCAAACAGGCCGGCGCCCGGTCGCGCTCACTTGCAACCGCGGTGCCGGGAATCCACGCCGGTACGGGAACTGTGGTAAGACGATGTCGATGTTCTCGATGCTATTTCTGGATAATCATCTGAGGAGCATGGAATGATCCACGCCTTCTCACGATAAGAGAATCTGAACAGCTACGAGTACGAGAGGATCGGTAAAACATGCGATGTAAAGCGGAGGTATCACAGACGTGCGAGCATGGTGGTGTCTGCGGTAATGGGGAGCCTCCTTCTGACCACGAAACTAGCAGAATTTTACAGAAAGTCAAGCCAGGAATCCTGAATAGGCCGGATTTGTAACTGTCGCGTCGAATGTCTACCGCAGCTCCACGGAGTCTTGACGAAGAACGGTCGTCCGCCGTATAACGTGCAGGCCCATGCGGGTTTCAACTGAGACCGGCTGAGGCTCTTCGAGGAAGATCGCCTCGATGTGCTCTTTCAGGTTCACCGAGTCGGCTCCAGAGAGGGAGAAACTGATCGGAATAGTGAGTGAAGAATCAGGGAACGCCGACCACTGCAGAGTCATCGATCGGTCGCTCGACCCGATCCCATAAGGAGATGAAACCTTGGAGATCTTCCCTTTCTGTGTCGAATAACCCACGTTGAGTTTGTAGGGGCGATGTCTGAGTTTGAGGTAGAGATGAAGGTCTACGACCAGGAGACTGTCTTTTCGGGATGTAGAAACGGCGCGTTCAATCGTGATCCAGGGATCGGGCGGAGCGGGTAATGCGTGAACAAATTCGGCTTTCGTATCGGACCCTCGCAGCACAGTGTCTTTACCGCCGAACGATAACCTCACGCCTGAGAGGTACTCCGGGCTCCGAACAACAAGGTTGCCGCTGGTTGAATCAACGGTGTACTGCTGTTCGACCCAGATCGAAGGCCTCCATTCATTTGAGTAAGATTCACGTGAGGCGAGCACGCCAATGGTCAGGACAAATGCTGCCAGGACAGCGATTCCGGCGGCCCGACCTTTCCACCGCGCCAGCCAAAAGAGATCAATCCGCGAGTCGAAATACACGGCTGCAAAACCGAGCAGAGAGGGAAACGCCCAGACCGCAAAGAACAGCACATAGCTGAGCACCATTATTGCATTGACCAGGGGGGTGATGTCGGGTTGAGAATGTGCAAGTCGACCGATGAATTCTACAACCTCAGTGAAGAAGAGTCTGAACATGAAATGAGGAGAAAGGAGCCAGAAGATCGCCTTCAAAATGGGCTGGCGCACCAGCATCGCGAGGCTGAGAAGAAACAAAGCCATCGCGGGGTAGAGGGCAAGCTTCGCCGACAGGATGGCGCTCGCTCCGACGAAAACGACAAGGAAGATAAACGCACGGAGGAAATAAGGATATCCATCATGCCGTAATTGCAATCGCTTGGAAAGGTGGAGCGAGATCCATATTCCGATGCACGCGCCGAAGAACGCCAGGACGTAGTAGCCGTTGATATCACTCATCCACGGATATCGGACGCCCTTGATCGCGGCAACGATATTCTCGGAGAGCCATACGCAAACCTGAATGATGAGCATAAGAAGGAAGAGCTTCAGACCGGGGATCTTCGGTTTCGGCACTCCTTCGTAAAATACGCGGCGTCTACGGACGATGACCAGTGCCACAATGCCAATAACGAGCGCGAGAATGGTGAAAACTCTAAGCACCCACATGGGAACAAACACGGGAAATGTCGCCACCTCGTAGAGAAAATAATTCCCGGTCTTTTGCTCCGGCACTCCGGTATCGAATCTTTCCACAAGAGCGTAGATCAGGTCGCCAGAACGTTTGAGGCCGCTGATCTTGAAGTTCTCGAAATTGTCCTGCGGCGTGTGAATGGGATCCCGGGCGTCCGAAGTGAAATCGATGGCAGGGATGCCTTTCTCCAGGAACGGTTCGTGGTCCGAACCGACGCCCCCGCCCGGCATGGCACCCATGAAGACAAAGAAATCTGTCGGAAAGTGAAGCCCGGTGTATCCCAATTTCGCGAACTCTTCGTAAGACGCCCGCACAAGCCATTCCGGGGCGCTTCCCTTGTCAAAGTCGAGAGTCGGGAAGAGCAGGGGCGCACCGTTTGCCATGTCAACTTGCAGCATCAACGCGACCTTGTCAAGGTCCGGATAGTTCTCGACGAAGTACCGGGAACCTTGGAGTCCCGCCTCCTCGCCACCAAAGAGAGCGAAAAGAATCGTCGACTCGTTGCTACGCTGTGAGAGAACGCGCGCAAGTTCAATCACTACAGCGCATCCTGAGCCGTCATCGTTCGCACCGGGAATGTCCGGATCGGCTGAATCCATGTGCGCTCCCAGGACGATGATGCGGTCGCTTTTGCCTCGGAGAACGCCGACGGCGACTCCGCTCTTGGTGTTTGTCGGAGTCCCTCCCAGACGACCGGGATGCTCTTTGATCGGCATGAAGTGGGCGTCTGTCAGGCCGAACTCCCTGAATTTCTGTAGCGCGAACTCTGCAACCCTCCGCTCATTTGGTGAGCCCATCGGCCGGGCGCCGATATCGACAGCAATTGTTCGCAGATATGCAGCTGCGCTGTCCGTGGAGAATGGTGTCTGTGCCGGGCTTCTGCCAAATCCGGCCAATACAATAATGAGGAACAGCTTAGTGATCGATTTCACGCTCAGTCCTGAATGTTGGTGGTAGGTGGTATCGCTTCTGAATAACTTCTCACGGCCTCATTCTCAAACAATCGATCGCAAATCGACAACTTGTGGTGAGCGATCCCGTCGATCAGTTCCGATCGAAGGGAGAGTCGAACCATCCGCAATCAATTCCCTCCGAGGTGCTTCCTGAAGAATGTCACAATTCTCTCTTCATACTCGCCCCCGCCGACGTTCAACAGATCAGTATGATCTCCCCGATGCACGAGCAGGAGATCTTTCGGCTGGTTGGCGTTCTCGTACAATACCTTTGAATACTCGGTTCGAATGCGCGTGTCATCGGTGCCGTGAATGAAAAGAATCGGCTTGCGAACGTGATGCACCGCATGAATCGGAGAAACATAGCGCGCTTTGAATCCGGCAAGTTTCTGCGACCGGCTCATCGCCAGGTTCCGCAAAAAATGCCACGGGAGCTTCATAATCCGTTTCTGGTAGTCGACCACGACTGTCCGGAGATCAGTGAAGCTGGCCTCCGCCACGATCGCCTCGATCCGGTGATCGATCGCTGCTGCTTGCAACGCGACCGCCGCTCCCATCGATGTTCCGAAGACGCCGATTTTTCCAACGCGGAGATCAGACCGGTGATCCAAATAATCGAGAATCAAGGAGAGATCGTGCTTCTCGTAGAAGCCGTACGTGCAGTAGTGCCCTTCGCTCGCGCCATGCCGGCGCGAATCGTAAAGGAAAACATTGAATCCTTTCTCATGGAACAGCTTTGCATACGGAACCCCTGCGATCTTGCAGTCGCCGACGCCGTGCAGGAAAACGATCGTCCCTTGCGTGTTTCCCTTGTGGGGTACGAGCCAGCACTGGAGCTTGAATCCCTCGCGCGTGAGAAGAACCAGATTCTCCTGCGTCAGACCTGCATCCCGCGGCTCAAGGAGTTGCGTGAAGGTGCTGTACCATTCGCGGGTTCGTAAATGAGGCTGAAGAATGAGGAGCGGTCCAAAAACGAAAACGGTCGCGGCTGCAGAAATGAGAAAAAGCAACGCAACGAGAAGAAGCGCCAGTAGAATGGACATGCGCCGACGGCCCCATGCTCTCCGGGAAAGCCTGCTGGATTCGACGTCAATATATAAAGGGGGTGACTCTGATGCAAGGCGACCCATTATTTTGATGTCAGCCGAAATCATGGTACTTTCGGCAGTGCGTGTATCGGAAACATCGGAGTAAGGATGCGATCGAATCTTAACATTGCGCTTGTGCATGATTGGCTTACCGGCATGAGGGGCGGGGAAAAAGTGCTTGAGGTTTTGTGTGAGCTTTTTCCGAATGCGACACTGCTCACGCTCCTCCACAATAAGGGCTCGGTGAGTCCGACCATCGAGCGTCATCGCATACTCACGTCATTTGTCGATCGGCTTCCGATGAAGTCGAAACGATATCGCAACTACCTCCCGTTGTTTCCGGCCGCTATCGAGTCGTTCGATTTCTCCTCGTACGATCTGATCCTTTCGACCAGCCACGCAGTTGCCAAGGGAGCCAGACCTGCTCCCGGGGCGCTTCACCTCTGCTATTGCCATACGCCCATGCGGTATGTTTGGGAACTGTACGACGAGTACTTCGGTCCCGGGAAAGCGGGCCTCCTCACACGGGCTGCGATGTCTGTGATTGCTCCGAGATTGCGAATGTGGGATGTACGCTCAAGCGATCGAGTCCACCATTTCGTCGCTAACTCGCGCAATGTGGCAGGGCGAATACGCCAATACTATCGCAGGCCGGCCGAAGTCATTTATCCGCCTGTGAGCACAACTCAGTTTACGGTCTCTGAAAAAGACGACGGATACTATCTCGTCGTGAGCGCTCTCGTGCCCTACAAGCGAGTTGATCTTGCGATTCTCGCAGCCAGGGAACTCGGGGAACGGCTGGTGATCGTGGGAACGGGCCCCGAAACGCAGAAGCTGAAGGCTCTTGCCGGCCGGGAGACGGAGTTCCTCGGCTGGAAATCGGATGACGAATTGTCCCGATTGTATGCCGGTTGCCGGGCGCTGATCTTTCCTGGTATCGAGGACTTTGGCATAGTTCCACTGGAGGCCATGGCAAGCGGCAAGCCGGTCCTCGCGTTCGGAGCCGGGGGTGCATTGGAGACGGTGGTCGAGGATTCAGATTATCCTACAGGGATTTTCTTCGGGCAGCAGACCGTCGCAGCGTTGAAAGAAGCAGTGAGGAAACTCTCGAAGCGTCGATTTGATCCTCACCAAATCCGACGGCACGCTGAGAAGTTTGACCGATCTGTATTCAAAGAAAACATCAATAGATTCATTGAAGAAAAATCGGCCCGGCTGTAAACCCTCCTGTCTCAAACGGCTCTTCTCTTCCGCTTTGCCCGCTCAGGCTTGTGCACGTCGCTCAAAAGACATTATTGCTTTGACTTTTCTGGTCGATTTGCGTAAATTGTCAGTCCAATTTTGTAATTTTGCCCCGATTTATCCCGTTTTCAGCCCCATTCCAGGGTTCGGGATTTCCCCGGCATCGGTACCTCGGGGTGTGTGTTCCTGACGGGACAGGCCTAACTCACGTGGAGTGCAGCGAACAGATGTCGGGAGCTGAGCATCATAAATCAAAAAAGGCGGGGTACGATTTGGTACTCGTGCCACGCGATGATGCCGGTCTGTCAAAATCAGTACGGTTCGCGCCGTGGCAAATCTACCTCACGTTTGGTGGATCGGTTGTCGTCATTGTTGCCGCGGTCCTTGCGCTCCTCGTCTACACGCCGGTAGGGGTTCTCATTCCGCTCGAGAATCCAACGCTCGTCAACAGGTACAGCAAAGATCTTGTTTCGCTGAATCAGCGAATGACGGTTTTGATGGAGCAGCTTCTCGAGCTTCGTGAGTATAACGTGAAGCTCCGTACGGCGCTGGGCGAAAAAGTAGTGGCAACCGACTCTGGTGTTGCCGTTGTGGGCAGCCCGAGGAATGAGAAGCCGGACGGAAAACAAGCCGACAGCAGAGAGAGGACTTCTCCGGACATAACGCGAGCTGAACCGCTTCGGGGAACTTTACCGTCGGCGGCGATCGCAGCAATGATGCAAGAGAATCGACAGGTTGTCTTTCCCGCTGTGATGCCGGCGGAGGGCTATCTGACAAGAGGATTTGACTCATCGCAGCGTCACTATGGATTGGACATTGCCGGCAGTACCGGATCACTCGTCCGGGCCTCTGCCGATGGATTTGTGGTGTTTGCGGGATGGACGAGCAACGATGGTAACGAGATCATTCTCTCCCATCCCGGCGGTTTCTTGACGTTCTATAAGCATAATCAGTCCCTGCTGGTGCCCTCGAATGCGGCGGTGAAGCGGGGGGAACCGATCGCGCTGTTGGGTTCCTCGGGTGAGACAAGTTCAGGCCCTCACGTCCACTTCGAAGTGTGGAAAGATGGCGTGCCCATCGACCCGGCGGGTGTTATCCTCAATCTCAATTTCTAGAAGGAGCTCTGGCTCTGAAATCTGATCCGGTCAAAGAACTCAACCTGATTGGTCCGGGAACGGTCGTCGAAGGAAAAATCCGCAGTCAGGGCAATGTTCGAATCGACGGAAAGGTCACGGGCGAAATTACGGCAAGCGAGAGTCTCGCAGTCGGAATCACGGGCGAGGTCGATGGTAACGTTTCGGCCAAGAATGTGACGATCGGCGGCAAAGTAAGGGGCTCCATCATCGCGACAGAGAAGATTGTGTTTGAGGGAAAAGCCGTAATCAAGGGAGATGTCCGGGCGTCCAGGCTTGTCATCGATGAGGGCTGCTTGTTCGATGGTAAAGTTGTGATGACCGAAAAAGCGCAGATTTACGAGGCGCGTCACTAACCTCCGTACCCCAGCGAAGAGAACACTCAATGTCGCCGGAACCGAAGTCGGATGACTCCGGGCGTGGGGAGAAACCGCTCCCCGGTGTCGCAAACGCCCTGAGGGAAGTGGCACCATACCTGACGCTCGGGATTCAACTGGCGGCGGCGGTCATCCTGTTCTTTCTGATCGGATGGTGGCTCGATACACGCCAGGGGACGGCACCGCTCTTCATGTTGATCGGCGTGCTGGTGGGATTTATCGGCGGCATGATCAAGTTCCTCAAATCGATATCCGAGCTGAACAAGAAGAACTGATCCGTCTGGCAGGGGCCAATTGAAAATCGACTGGGTGTTTCTGCGGCTGGTTGTGTATTGCGCTCTTGGGGCTATCGGGCTGGTTATTATCCCGCTGGCCTTGTTGAGTGAGCCCGCGGTTGTGCGTAGTGTCGTTGCCAGCGGGGCGGCGAGCTTGTTTCACCTTCTTGTCGGCTATGCTCTCATCGAGTTCGGATTCGACAAGTCGAACACGACATTTCTCAAGATCATTCTGGGTGGCACCCTCGTCAGGATGATCGTTCTGGTCGGCGTCGTGTTTGTTTTGATCCGGGTCTACCAGTTCCATACGATGTCGCTCATGCTCTCGTTCCTGGCGTATTACGTGCTTAATCTCATCCTTGAAATTTATCTTCTTCAGAAGAAAGTAGCGTTAAGGCGGTAGCAGAATCTGATGATAGAAATCACTCCGGCAGACACGACGCATCACGTTGCCACAGCGGCGAGCGACACAGTGCTTGCGGCTGCTTCGCCCGCATTGCATGGAGCGGTCCAACATGGCGAGAAGTTCGAATTTGGCCGCCTGTTGGACCACATGAAGAATTCCCGTGAGATCGAGTTTCCCGGAGGACACTTCGAGCTCCCGCAGTTCCAGCCGATTCAGATCGGAAGTCTTTCGCTCGATCTCTCGCCGACAAAGCATGTGTTCTTCCTCCTCGTTGCAGCGCTCTTGATCGCCGTTCTCGCAATCTATGCTGCCCGGAAGAACCGGAAAAACCCGGTCCCGCAAGGCATCGGTAACCTCCTCGAGATATTCGTACTTTTCGTCCGGGATGAGATCGCGCTTCCGAATATGGGACCGGGCGGATTGAGGTACCTTCCGTATCTCCTTACGACATTCTTTTTTATTCTCGCGATGAACTTGATGGGCCTCATCCCGTATGGGGCGACGTCAACGTCGAACATCTCCGTCACGGCGGCGCTGGCGTTCATCGCCTTTATCATGATCCAGGTGGCGGCCATCCGGGCGCAGGGTGTGAAGCACTATCTCGCGCACCTGACGGGCGGAGTCCACTGGTCGTTATGGCCGATCATGATTCCTGTTGAGGTCCTCGGCTTGTTCACGAAGCCGTTCGCTCTCTGTATGCGTCTTTTTGCCAATATGAATGGCGGACACATTGTGCTTCTTGCTCTCGTCGGCATCATTCTCTTGTTCCGCTCTGCCGTGATTGCACCATTGCCGGTGGTCTTTAGCGTCGGCGTGATGATCCTTGAATTGTTTGTGGCGTTTCTGCAAGCCTACATCTTCATCATGTTGACGTCTCTCTTCATGGGTTTTGGTATGCAAACGGAACACTCAGAGGAACATGCCGCACACTCGCATGATTGATTTGAAATAACCAGAACCATCTGTACGGAATACTTAACAGGAGGACTACATACAATGGAACCAACTGCTCTCGGATATCTTTCTGCTGGAATCGGCGCCGGTCTCGTCGTTATTGGTGCTGCATTCGGAATCGGAAAACTCGCAGCGGCCACCATGGAAGCTACCGGCCGGCAGCCGGAAGTTGCAGGTCAGGTGCGAACGGCGATGATTATCGCTGCCGCGCTGATCGAAGGCGCGACGTTCTTCGGTCTGGCAATCTGTATCATTCTTGCCGCTAAGTAATCGAGGACCTCAACCAATGTTTGATATCAACCCGGGGTTGATGGTTTGGACGGTGGTCACCTTCGTCGTGCTTCTTCTCGTCCTGTCGAAGTACGCATGGAAACCGCTGTTGAAGTCGCTGCAGGATCGCGAGGACAACATCCGCCAGGCGCTCAACCAGGCAGAGCAGGCGCGGGCGGAAGCGGCAGAGCTGCTAAAACAGAATGCAGCGAACCTGGCGAGGGCGGAAGAGGAATACCAGAAGATCCTTCGGGAAGGAAAGGCGTTTGCCGAGAAACTGAAAGAGGAGGTTGTGGCAAAAGCACATTCCCAGGCCCAACGGGAAATTCAGCAGGCGAAAATGGAGATTCAGCGCGATGTTGACGCAGCGCGTCAACAGCTGCGATCGGAAGTCGCCGACCTTGCAGTCCAGGCAGCGGGCAAGATCCTTGATGAAACGCTGGATGCCCCGAAACACAAGAAGATCGTCGACAACTTTCTCAACCAGCTCCCGAACTCCTAATATCACCGGAAGCAGCAAACGATTCGGATGTCCTTGAGATTGCAGGAATCCCTGCCCTCGACTCCGGAACGATTCGTTGCCCAGCCATCGGATGTGATCTATGAGTGTTTATAAAGTCGCGCGGCGCTATGCCGAGGCCTCGTACGGACTTGCGGAAGAACAAAAACTGGGTGAGCGCTTTGCGGCTGACCTTGCAGTGATTCAGGATGCGATCAAGAGCTCGCGCGAGTTCGTGGCGTTCCTCAAGAGCCCCATTATTTCGAGGGACCGGAAGCGCGCTGTCTTGTCGGAGCTGTTCAAGACGAAGCTCTCCGGCTTTACCTTCAATTTTCTCAACCTTCTTGTTGAAAAGGGGCGCGAGGAACTTGTGGGCGATATCGCAGAAGAGTTCTTCAAACTCCGCGATGACCGGCAGGGACTTGTGACGCTCGACGTGCGGTCTGCCGTCGGAATGGATCAGGATCAGCAGAAAATGATTGTGAAACGCTTTGAATCGCTCACCGGGAAAAAAGTCCGGGCGGCGTTCAGCATCGAAAGAGAGCTCAAGGGTGGTTTTGTCGCCCGAATCGGCGATACGGTCTACGACGGAAGCCTCCTCCGGCAGCTCGAACTCCTCCGGGAGCGGTTCGCCGAAGGCGTCGCAAGCAACTAGAGCCCATCTCAAAAATTCTCACGCCTGCCTGCCGGCAGGCAGGCAAAGGCGCGAAGGCGCAAAGCCTATCCAAAATGTGTGATTCTTGGCGTCTTAGCGGGATTCTTTTCTTCCATTTTGAGATACCTTCTAGTATAGTACGTTCTGAAACGTAAGCACTGAACAAAAGGAAAATGTATGGCAGAAGTCAGACCTGATGAAGTCTCCGCGATCCTGCGGAAGCAGCTCTCCGGTTTCGAGAAGGAAGTCGATGTCTATGATGTGGGCACTGTCCTCTCTGTTGGAGACGGAATCGCGCGTGTCTATGGACTCTCGAAAGTCATGGCGAGCGAGCTCGTCGAATTCCCTCACGACGTCTTCGGCATGGTGCTGAACGTCGAGGAGGACAACGTCGGCTGTGTGTTGTTCGGCGAAAGCACCTTCGTCAAAGAGGGAGATCTTGTCAAGCGGACGAAACGTCTGGCATCGATGCCTGTGGGCGATCAAATGCTCGGGCGCGTCATCACCCCGCTTGGTGAACCGATCGACGGGAAGGGGCCGATCAAATCGGATAAGTATCTTCCGCTTGAGCGCAAAGCGCTGGGCGTCATTCAGCGCCAACCCGTGAAGGAGCCTCTGCAGACAGGTCTCAAGGCAGTGGACGGTATGATTCCTATTGGACGCGGGCAGCGGGAGCTCATCATTGGCGACCGTCAGACGGGAAAAACTGCCGTCGCGCTCGATGCAATCATCAATCAGAAATATACGCATACGGAAAAGGCGAAGAAGGAAGGAATCAAGCCTGTCTTCTGTATCTACGTTGCGATTGGCCAAAAGGGATCAACCCTGGCGCAGGTTGTGCGGAAACTCGAAGAGTACGGGGCGATGGAGTACACGACCGTGGTGCAGGCGACCGCAAGCGATCCTGCTCCGCTTCAATTTATCGCACCGTATGCGGGAGCCACGCTTGGTGAGTTCTTCCGCGATAGCGGACGCCACGCCCTCGTGATTTATGATGATCTCTCAAAACATGCTCAGGCGTATCGCCAGATGTCGCTTCTGCTCCGACGCCCTCCCGGCCGCGAAGCGTATCCCGGCGACGTGTTCTATCTCCATTCACGATTGCTGGAGCGCGCTTCCAAGTTGAATGATGAACTCGGAGGCGGAAGCCTCACGGCGCTCCCGATCATCGAGACTCAGGCGGGTGACGTGTCGGCGTACATTCCGACCAATGTCATCTCTATTACTGACGGTCAGATTTACCTCGAATCGAGCCTGTTCAATTCCGGTATCCGGCCTGCGATTAATGTGGGTATCTCAGTCTCGCGCGTCGGCGGCAACGCACAAATCAAGGCGCTGCGAAAAGTCGCAGGAAGACTCCGCCTCGAACTCGCGCAATATCGTGACCTTGAAGCCTTTGCGAAGTTCGGTTCGGACCTCGACAAAGCCACGCAGCAGCAGCTGCGTCGCGGCTCCCGTCTCGTAGAGCTCCTGAAACAGGGCCAGTATGTACCGATGCCCATCGAGAAGCAGATTGTCGGCGTCTTCGCAGGCACAAACGGGTACCTCGATCCTGTACCCTTGCACGATGTCCAGCGTTACGAACGGGAAATGCACGAGTTCATGGAGATGAAATCCGCCGATGTGTATGACACGATTACGGGCACGAAGGATCTCTCTGACGCAACGGTGGCCAGACTGCACGAACTCCTGAAAGAGTTCGGCGCCAGGTTTAAACCATCCTCGAAAGCAAACTAGACGAGCTGCCCCGGTCGGGCGGCGCGTGACAACGCATGGCGACTCTACGCGAAATACGAAGCCGAATTACCGGTGTGAAGAACACCCAGAAGATCACGAGAGCGATGAAGATGATCGCGGCGGCGCGGCTTCGTCGGGCACAGGAAGCAATCATCTCAGCCCGCCCGTATGCCCGCAAGTTGGGTGAGCTTTTGCGTCGTCTCGTGACGAAGACCGATCCGGCTCTCAATCCGCTCCTCGTTGCGCGGGAGGTGAAGGCGGTGTTGCTCGTTGTTGTTACCGGTGATCGCGGCCTCTGCGGATCGTTCAACAGCAACCTGATCAAGGCTGCTGTTCACCGTCTTCAATCTCAGGAAGGCGTCGGTGTGAAGCTGCTAACCATAGGAAGAAAAGGCTCCGAATACTTCGTGAAGAGAAACTACGATATTGCGTCGAAGCACAGCGGGATCTTCCAGGCTCTTGACTTCCAGCACGCACGGTCCGTGGCGGATGAGATCACACGCGGGTATCTCGGGGGAGAATTCGACCGCGTTGAAGTGATCTATAATGAATTCAAGTCGGTTCTCCAGCAACGCGTGGTAACAGAACAGCTCCTTCCTATCCCCCCGGAGGAGATCAAACCTGCCGACGATCTTCACGGTCTTTCGCAGGTTGATTATATCTACGAACCGTCGAGCGAGGAAATTGTCAACGCGTTGATCCCCCGCCATCTGAATTTCCAGCTCTGGCGTGTGCTGCTGGAATCGAATGCTGCAGCACAGGGTGCCCAGATGACGGCGATGGACAATGCGACAGAGAATGCGTCGGAACTGATTCGGGAGCTCACCTTGAAATTCAACAACGCCCGGCAGGCCTCAATTACCAAGGAGCTGCTGGAAGTTGTGAGTGGCGCCGAAGCCCTGACCAAAGCCGGATAACACCGGTCGGACGTTCCGGCGATCAGGCCCTCTCCGTAAATCTCAGCCGGGTCGACTTCTTTCCCATGGCCTTCACCTGAATTGAGGCTGAAAATGCTCCGCGAATAAATGTCTGAAGCCCGGGCATGCCCGATATTCGCCCGTTTCAGCGCGAAATGGCTTGCTCGGTTGAGGTTTTTTCGGTACCTTATAAGCCCAAGATTTTGAGACATACGGCTTCCGAAATCTCAATTTGTGGGGAGATTTCGGAAGTTTTGTTCTTGAGCAGGGGGTCAGTTTCGATGTTTGAAAGCCTGAGTGAGAAGCTAGAAACGGTCTTCAAGAAGCTGCGCGGTGAGGGGAAGATCACCGAAGCGAATGTTGCCGAGAACCTCCGGGAAGTCAGGCGTGTTCTTTTAGATGCGGATGTAAATTACAAGGTCGCCAAGCAGTTCATCGATGATGTTCAGAAACGGGCCCTCGGCCAGGAAGTCCTGAACAGCATCACGCCGGGTCAGTTGATCGTCAAGATCATCTTTGACGAAATGACCAAGCTGCTGGGTGAATCGAAGGCGGAAATCAGGACCTCCCAGACACCACCCACGGTTGTTCTCATCGCCGGCCTTCAGGGTTCCGGGAAGACGACGTTTTCGGCCAAACTTGCGCGCTACCTGCGAAGTAAGGGAAGCAATCCGCTTCTGGTCGCAGCAGATGTTCATCGCCCCGCGGCCATCGATCAGCTCATCGCCCTCGGCAAGCAGCTGGACATTCCGGTTTACACCGAGCGTGGTCAAAGCGCGGTCAAAATTGCGGCGGACTCCATCGACTATGCCCGGAAAAATGTCCGGGACACGGTCATCATCGACACCGCAGGTCGCCTGCACATCGATGAAGAGATGATGCAGGAAGTGGCTTCGATCAAGGAATCGACGAAGCCGCATGAAATCCTGTTCGTTGTGGACGCGATGACCGGCCAGGACGCCGTGAATACCGCCAAGGCGTTTCACGATCGATTGAGTTTCGACGGCGTGGTGCTCACCAAGCTCGACGGTGACAGTAGAGGGGGGGCGGCTCTCTCGATTCGTGCCGTTGTGCAGACGCCGATCAAGTTCATTGGCATTGGCGAAAAACTCGACGCCCTCGAACCATTTTATCCGGATCGGATCGCATCGCGGATTCTCGGCATGGGTGACATCGTTACCCTGGTCGAGAAGGCGCAGGAGCAGTTCGACGAAGAAAAAGCGGGCAAGCTCGAGGAGAAGCTGCGCAAGTCCCAGCTCACGCTGGAGGATTTTCTGGAGCAGCTGCGCGAAGTGAAGAAAATGGGACCCTTGAGTCAGGTCCTCGGGATGCTTCCCGGCATGAACAAGATGCCGGGCGATGTGAAGGTGGATGAAAACGCTCTGGTCAGGATCGAAGCGATGATCCAGTCGATGACGCCGGAGGAACGAACACGGCCATCGATTATCAACGGCAGCCGTCGCCGCAGGATCGCTCTCGGCAGCGGAACAACAGTGCAGGAAGTCAATCGTCTGCTGAAGCAGTTTGATGAAATGCAGCGAATGATGAAGCGGCTGACCAAGGGAAATATGCGGCGGGCGATGCAGGGCATGCGCTTCCCGCCCCGCTGACGATGTGGTGCACCAGCGTGATTGTCGTGAACGTCGGACATTGAACTCTAAACTTCAATCTTTCAGTATAAACTCATACTTCGAGGAGTCATACGGTGGTCAAGTTACGCTTGCGAAGAGCAGGTAAGAAGAAACACCCGATCTATAAGATCGTTGCAGCGGATATCCGCTCTCCCCGCGATGGACGTTTCATCGAGGCGGTCGGGCAGTATGATCCGAACATCAATCCCATCTTGCTCACGGTGAAAGAAGAGCGCGTATTCCACTGGCTGCGGAAAGGTGCACAGCCGACGGACACCGTGCGCTCGCTTTTGCAGCGGAATGGGCTCTGGCTGCGCTGGACGCTGACGCGGCGCGGGGTTGATGAGGCAAAGAAGCAGACCATTCTCGAGCGCTGGCAGCTGCAGCAGGCCGAGCGCGGCACACGCGATGCCGATCGCAAAGCGCGCCG
>Ga0209211_10004293_pt1 | contig 22355 bp, 25 predicted proteins | sample RifGroA2_FD_183992 | JGI IMG/M metagenome (GOLD analysis project Ga0209211, IMG submission 183992) | Groundwater microbial communities from Rifle, Colorado, USA - Groundwater A2 (SPAdes) (version 2) | ecosystem: Environmental > Aquatic > Deep subsurface > Groundwater | place: Rifle, Colorado...
CTTCAACCGCAAGCTGGCCGAGTATCTTCTTTGGTACAACGCCAAACGAGTCCATTTCGCTTTTCAAAACAAACTTTCTCCGATACAATTCATGTCATCATTACCAATTAACCAATTGCCTGAAAAGCGCAAAAATGGGTGGCCTCATACATTGATTTGATAAAAAATGACGATCGTATATAATTTGATAATATGAATTACGATTTTTCTAAAATTAAAAGCGAAGGAGAGAGGGTAAAGGACAGGTTCAAGCAGGAGATTTCCGCGTTAAGTACCGGCCGGGCCAATCCGGCGATGGTGGAAAACTTGCTGGTTGATTCTTACGGCGCGAAAACGCCCCTAAAACACATGGCGGCTATAAGTGTTGAGGACGCCAGAACTTTGCGTATTGCTCCGTGGGATGTTTCCGTTATCAAAAATATAGAAAGCGCCATTTCCGTTTCCAACTTGGGAATCCAGCCCATAGCGGACAAGCAATCTATCCGCATCAGCGTGCCCGGGCTTACCGAAGAAAGAAGAAAAGCGCTTACAAAAATACTCTCGGCCAAACTGGAAGAGGGCAGAATTTCTATGAGGCAGGAGAGGGATAAAGTTTGGAAAGATATCCAAGAAGGGGAAAGAAGCGGTGAAATACCGGAAGACTTCAAATTTCGTTTCAAAGACGAGCTTCAAAAAATAGTGGATAAAATTTCCGCCGATTTGGAAGAAATGTCCAAGAGAAAAGAGCAGGAAATAATAAGCTAGGCATTGGGGGTTGCGAGATAACATCGTTTCGCGACGCCTTGCACAGCGCGGCGGCGCGAGCAGAGCAAATTTTCAGCAGAAAATTATGCGAGCCGAGCGGAATGATGTTATCTCGCAACCCAATCTATGTCTATAATTTTATTTTTAATCGTTTTAGCTGTTCTTATCCTGTCCCACGAGCTGGGGCATTTCATCGTTGCCAAAAAGAGCGGGGTGAGGGTGGACGAATTCGGTTTCGGCTTTCCGCCTAAAATAGCCAAGTTCAAAAAAGGAGAAACGACTTATTCTTTAAATCTTATTCCGTTCGGCGGGTTCGTGAAAATCCACGGCGAGGAGGGACAAGAAGCGGATGACCCGAGAAGTTTCGGTTCCAAGCCGATTTGGACAAGGTCGCTGATAATTTCAGCCGGAGTTATTTTCAATGTCGCTTTGGCCTGGATCCTGATAATCGTCGGATTTTCTTTCGGTATGCCGGTGGGCGTATCCTCGGCACCCAAAGGGGCGGAAATCAAGAATCAAAAAGTGATTATTTTGGAAGTCGCCAAAAATTCTCCGGCGGCGCAAGCCGGAATTTTGGCGGGAGACGAATTAGCCGGTTTTTCGCGCGTTGGCGACGCAAGCGGTTTCATCAGCCAAAACGCGGGCAAAGAAATTGAAATCAAATATAAAAGAAATAGCGAAACTTTTTCGGCTAAACTTACCCCAAGAATCAATCCTCCTGTTGGCGAAGGGGCGCTTGGCATCGCCATGGATGAAATCGGAACGGTGAAGTTGCCGATTCACAGAGCCGTGATTGAGGGGGCAAAAATGACTTACAACATCATTGTCGGAACGGCGGTTTCTTTGTTTTATTTTGTCGTCGGGGCTATCAAGGGGACTGTCGGGCTGGGCGCCATCGCCGGTCCGGTGGGCATCGCCGGCATAGCCGGCAGCGTGGCGAAATTCGGCTTCGTTTATTTCTTGAGCTTCATCGCGTTTCTTTCCATTAATCTGGCCATTATCAACATCTTGCCGTTTCCGGCTTTAGACGGCGGAAGACTGCTTTTTTTGCTTATAGAAAAAATAAAAGGCTCGCCCGTCAGCCCGAAAATAAGCTCCGTCGTCCACGGCGCCGGTATGGCGATTTTATTGACTTTGATGCTGATGGTAACCTATCGGGACATTTTGAAACTGTTTTAAACGCAAGAATAAAAAACAAAAAACAGGAAAATTAAAATCATACGCTTATTTATGCTGGAGCAAAATAAGCGTATGATTTAAAAACATTGACAAAATATACCAATATACTAGCATAAAAACACTTAATAAGGCGGGCTTATTAAGTGTAGGACTTTTAAAACCAAATATTTAGGTTAAAGAAAGAGAGGGGCTAAAATGGTTACAGAATGTGGAGTAAAGCCGTTTTGTATTGGTGTTTCTGTCACAGTAAAATGCAAGACAGGTGGCGTTGCAGTTGTTGCAGAGCCAGATGCCGATGGTTATATTTTCGGATTAGAAGAGGTTGAAAAAGCGACTATCATCATTAAAGTCGATAGAGATATCAATGTCTTTGGGTTTGGTGTTGTTGGGAAGAAAGATAAAGATATTGTCCCAGCAAAAAATTATTCACGAGCCCGTTTTGGTACACACAGGAAAGGTATATACAGGAGAGAAGTTCCAATCCGTAGAAATGAAGAAGGAGAATCTCGCACCTTGTATCGCGAAAACCATATTAAACTCTTGGAAATTGGCACAGGGGGATACTTTGCCGTTTGGGAGGCGGCCATAGTTTTCCAAAATGGGTTGGGATTTTTAACATCCCAGCGAGTTTATGAAGGATTTGTATATCGGAGTGGTATTGGTTTATCTTGCCCCGAATTTAACGAAAAATGGCCGCAGTTAGTGAGTTTCATTGAATGTGTTTGCAAGAGACACGGTTTTTCTTACATGGATTTTCCGCACCTTGGTGATTATGCGCTGGATTTGGAAATATCCATGGATACTCATGATGTTGTTGGTGGGGTAAAATGGTTCAATGTCGCCCAAGGTTTTGGGGCGATATACACGAACAAGGGTGATGCCGTTGTTCACTACAAGGACATATATTCGCCGGAACGGTTGATCTGCATGGAAGCCGGAGATATTGTTCTCTTTGAAAAATTAATCCCAAATACTTCCGGCAAGGGCTTCCCTTATAAGGCTGTTGGAGTATTAGAGCCATAGGCTTAAACAATCTTTTTCTTTAATTTAATTTTTAAAACCTTTTTGCCGCTATCTGTTGTTTATGATAGTGGCTTTTTTTTTTATCCAACATTGACCTTACGCCATTTTGCCAATATCATAAGGGGTAATGTTACAATCTAAATTATTGCCGAAAACTAGAAAAGAAGCGCCGAAAGACGAAGTGTCTTTGAACGCGCGTTTGCTCATACGCGCCGGTTTTATAGACAAGCTGATGGCGGGCGTTTATACCATTTTGCCGATGGGCTTGAGAGTGATGAAAAAAATAGAAAATATCATAAGAAACGAAATGGAAGCGGCCGGCGGACAAGAGCTTCTGATGCCCGCTCTCCATTCGAAAGAAAATTGGCAAAAGACGGGAAGATGGGAAACTTTTGATTCTCTTTTCCGGTTCACCAGCCATTATTCCAAAATTGATTTTGCCCTCGGGCCGACCCACGAAGAAATAATTTCCCCGCTGGTCAAAAAATTCAATTTGTCTTACCGCGACTTGCCGGTTTCTCTGTTCCAGTTTCAGACGAAATTCCGGGACGAGAAACGGGCCAAGTCGGGAATTTTAAGAGGCCGGGAATTTAGAATGAAAGACCTTTATTCTTTCCATAGCGGCGAAAAAGACGCCGAGAATTATTACGAGAAAATGAAAGGCCGTTACAAAAATATCTTCAACCGATGCGGAATCGGCGAAAAAACTTATCTAACTTTCGCTTCGGGAGGTTCTTTTTCCCAATATTCCCACGAGTATCAGACCGTTACCGATGCTGGCGAGGACACAATTTATATCTGCGACAAATGCGAAATAGCGATAAACAAAGAAATTGCGGGAGAAACACCGGCCTGTCCCCAATGCGGAAACAAAAATTTAAAGGAAAATAAATCCGTAGAAGTCGGCAATATCTTCAGTTTGAAGACAAAATTTTCCGAGCCTTTTGATTTGAAGTTCACCGATGAAAATGGACAAGAGAAGCTTATGGTAATGGGCTGTTACGGCATCGGATTGAGCCGATTGATGGGGACGGCGGTGGAAACGAGCAATGACGAAAACGGAATAATCTGGCCGGAAACGATAGCGCCGTATAAAGTTCATTTGATAAATTTAAAAGGAAAGGAAGGAAAATCTTCTCAACTGGCCGGAGAAATTTACGGAAAGATGACAAAAAACGGGATAGAAGTATTATTTGACGACCGGGACGATTTGAGAGCCGGAGAAAAATTCGCCGATGCCGATTTGATCGGAATTCCTTACCGCGTTATAGTCAGCGAGAAGACGGCGGAAAACGATTCGGCGGAGATTAAAAAACGGGACGAAAAAAAGTCGAAAATTTTGCCGATTGGCGAAATAATGAAAAGGGTATCTGCTTCGTAATTAAAAGCATATGAAACGAAAATGAGTAATTATTAATTAAAATAAAAAATAAATATCAAACTTTTTATCAAATAATCAAAATTTTATGCCTAACCAAAAAGGATTTTCAAAAATAGCAATAATTGTCATCGCCTTGATTTTAATTGGCGGAGCTTATTTTGTTTTTAACAAAAAAGATGAAAACATTATAGTTCAAAATAAGAAAAATCAGAGCAGTCAATTAAGTAATTCGTCTACAGACCAGTTATCAACAGATAGCTGGAAAACTTATAGAAATGAACGATATGGGTTTGAAATAAAAGTTCCATCAGATTGGGAAACTATAAGCGACTCTGGTAATAATCTTTTTGTGGGAGTAGATATTGGGCATAATTTTTATTCCGGTTTTGATATTGCAACAAGTTCATTTTCTGCAAACGAAGTGGCTTTTAATATGATAAAAGAAAACTTTAATCTGGGGTTTGGGAACGATCTTGAACTTGTTGAAAAATTACGACTCAAAGATGGAAAATTATTTATGTCTTTTGCATCAGCATCTGGTTCGGGTAATGAAGTCTGGATTATTGAAGATAAAAACAAGTCATTTATTTTTATCACCAGTGGCGGTGCGTTTGTTTCAGGCGGAGAAGGTGATGATGATGGGTATCAAAAAGTTATTTCCACTTTTAAATTTATAGAATAAATTTTTCAATTCTTCTCAAAAGAACAGATGCGCGATTGCTTATTTGAATGACAAGAAATCAATTTTGCAGACCCAAAAAGAAAAAGCCCCCAATGCGGACGAAACCGCATCAGGGTCTTTTTCGTAAGTATTAATGATATAATAACAAAACAAAAAATAATGTCAAATATGATTAACCAAAACCTAAAACTTAATCCGAAGTTATTTCCAAATGAATAATTTACAGAATATGAAGAAAAAATTAAACAATTACGCTTTTATAGACGGACAGAATTTATACTTAGCCATTCAAGAGCTTGGTTGGAAATTGGATTATAAAAAATTTAGAGTTTATCTTAGAGAAAAATACGCTATATTAAAGGTATTAACCCCGTCTATGCATAATTGCTCGTCTCTTTTGACTAAAATCGCGGGCAATAAAATATCTTTCGTGAGCGATTTGCGCAAAAAACTTGAGTATGTAAAAAAAGAACCCCATAAGGACGGGACCTCATAGGGGGCTTTTAATCGTGACTGCAATGCTATAATATCAAGTTGTAAAACAATGTCAAATAAATTTTTGTTTAATTCAAATGTAAAACTTAACCAAAGGTTATTTATAAATTAAAAATATGTTCGGCAGATTAAAAAAAATGTTTTCCAGTAGTATCGGCATTGACCTCGGCACGGCCAATACTCTTGTCTATGTCCGCGGCGGAGGAATCGTGATAAACGAACCTTCGGTGGTGGCGATAAACCAGAAAACCGGCCAAGTGGTGGCCATAGGCAACGAAGCCAAAAGAATGCTCGGCCGGACGCCCGGCCACATCAGCGCCATTAGGCCTCTTATTGACGGCGTCATTTCCGACTTTGAAGTGGCGCAAGAAATGCTGTCCTATTTTATCCGACGGGTCATCAAAAACAAACATTCATTTTTATCAAGGTCGACTATCGTCATCGGCGTCCCCTCTGGCATAACCAATGTGGAAGTGCGAGCCGTCCGAGACGCGGCCAAAAATTCCGGTGGGGGGGAAGTTTTCATCGTTGAAGAGCCGATGGCGGCCGCTATTGGCGTGAGGCTTCCGGTGCACGAGCCGGTCGGCAATATGATAGTGGATATCGGCGGAGGAACGACCGACATCGCTGTTATTTCTTTGGGTGGAATAGTTTCGGCCAAGAATATGAGAATAGCCGGAGACAAGCTTAACCAAGATATAATCCAATACGCCAAAGACGAGTTCAAACTTCTGCTTGGCGAAAAAACGGCCGAAGATGTGAAGATGTCCATCGGCTCGGTGATTAAAAACGGAGAAGGATTGGAAGCGGCGATAAGGGGCCGGGATATGATTACCGGCCTTCCGCGGGAAGTGATAGTTACCGACTCCGACATCAGAGAAGCCCTGATAAAATCAGTCAAAGCGCTTATCTCCGCCACCAAAGAAGTCATAGAAGAGACCCCTCCGGAACTGGTGTCGGATATAATGCACCGAGGCATCGTTATGACCGGCGGAGGCGCTTTGCTTAAAGGTTTGGCCCAGATGTTTGAATCCGAAATAAAAATTCCCGTTTATGTGGCCGAAGACCCGCTTACAGCGGTAGTGCGCGGAACGGGCATAATTCTTGAAGACTTGGATAAAATGAGCGAAGTTTTAATCCAACATGACGAAGATATACCCCCAAAATAGAGACAAGCGAAAAAAAAGAAAAACGTGGATTTTAATTTTTGCGATTTTCGCCCTGCTTGGCGCGACCAATGGAAACGTAAGAAATTTCACAGTAAAAGCGATTATCAATGTCACAAGTCCTGTTTTCAAGTTTTCTCGTTTTGTGGCGGAGAAAAAAGACAGTATTGTTTTCTTGTTTAGAAACAAACAATCCATGGGCGAAGAATTGAATTATTTGAGAGAAATAAACATTGAATTGGAAAATGAAATAATTTTGCTTGAATCGACCAAAAAAGAAAATGAAGAGCTGAAAATTTTGCTTTCCCGTCCGGAGAAAAAAAGCTACATTCTCGGTTCAATTATCTCCCGGCCGCCCCAATCGCCGTATGATATGATTGTGATAGACGCCGGTTCGGATGCTGGGGTAAAAAATGGAATGAGAGCGGTAGCTTATGGTAGTGTTTTGATAGGCCATGTGGTTGAAGTTTTTACCAACACGAGCAAGATTAAATTGGTGTCATACCCGGGAGAAGAAACGAATTTGATAATGGAAAACGGCAAAATTTCCGCCATCGGTTTGGGTTTGGGTGGCGGCAACATTGAGGTTAAAATCCCCAGCTCGGTCAAAATAAATTCCGGCGACAAAATAAACACAGAAGGAACTTCTCATTATTTGCTTGGGACGGCTGACAAAATAGAAGCCGACGCGCTCAATCCTTTCCAAAAAATTATTTTTAGAATGCCGGTCAATTTGAACGAGCTTCAAAAAATCGGTCTGGAAAAATAATATGAAAAAAAGAATACTGGCCGACATGCTGCTCGTTTGTTTATTTTTATTCGCGCCGTGGTATTTCACGGCCACGGCCGCGATTATTTTTATATTATTGTTTGAAAATTATTGGGAAGGAGCGGCACTGGCTCTTATCGTTGATTCTTTTTACTCTTTGCCGGAAATTTCTCTTTGGCGCGGATTCGGCTTTCTGACCTTATCATCTTTGATTATCCTATATGTGTCCTCCTTTGCCAAAAGAAAGATAAAGGTTTTATAAGCATACACAAATAACTCACAATTAAAATATTAAAATCCTACGCTTATTTTGCTCCAGCATAAATAGTGGTAGGATTTAAAAAAAGTAAACAGCAAGATTTCGCTCGGAGTGTTATTCGGATTTTATAAAAACTTACCAAAAAGAAGTTGATCAATGGATGGAATTTAAAGGAAGAGATTTTCTTAAAGAAGAAATTGAGATGTTTGAAAGGATAAAAAAACTTAGTGAAGAAAAAACCTCGTAATTAAGCCATTTTTAGTCAAATGTTACGGTAATTACCAAAGTGTCTTGCGCTTTTTTGTTTGACATAGTATAATGTTTGTGGTTTTACATTGAGCGGTTTCTGGTCTAAGTTTTTCTTGGGCTAGAGGAAAGTCCGAACTCCCTTCCGTCCAGCTCTTGAGCGGGACGGAAATAAAAGGTAGCGGGTAACGCCCGTATGGAGCAATCCAATAGGTGCGAACAGAGACGTCCCGATGCGAAAGTGTCGGGACGCCCCGCAAAGCTTTTAGCGGCGTGGGGCGAGTAAAACTATACGGTTATATATTGTCCCCCTTCGCTCTATGAGCTACGGAGGGACATTAAAACCAAAGGTTTTAATGAAACGGCAAAATCCTTACCCGGGTGCAAGGCCGAGTCCCGACCACGATTATTTTTAATGGTCGTCGGGAAGTGCCGCTATATCCCCGTCCCGCTTAAGAGCTGGACGCGGGTGTGATTTTGCGAGCAATCGCGGAACAAGATAAATGACCGCGCCCTCGACATCCGATGTCGGGGGAACAGAATTCGGCTTATGATATGTAAAATCGCAATAACAAAACTCCGTCTAAAAACGGAGTTTTGTTGCGTTTGTCAATAGTGCAAAAAAAACGGAAAAAGTGTAATATGGCGGATATAAATTATGTCCGCCAAGTATCGTTTTATTTCTTTTTTGCTAATATTGGCCGGTTTGGGCATCGCTTATTTTGACGCGGTTAACTTTTTAAAGCCGGAATCTTTTTTGTATTCCAGAATTTTATCCGTTCCTTTCAAACTCGGCTTGGACTTGCAAGGCGGGGTGCATCTGACTTACAAAGCGGACTTGTCCGCCATCAAGCCCGTCGAAGCGGCTGACGCCATGGAGGGATTGAGAGATGTCATAGAAAGAAGAGTTAACGCTTTCGGAGTGGGCGAACCGCTAGTGCAAGTGGAGAAATCGGCCGGCGGAGACCAAAGGCTGATCGTTGAGCTCCCGGGCATTACCAATGTCAACGAAGCGATAAAAATGATAGGCGAGACGCCATTTCTGGAATTCAAAACGGAAAATCCGAACGCCGGCAAATTGACGGAAGAAGAAAAAAAAGATTCTTCCAAAGTTTTCGTTTCTTCCGACCTGACTGGCCGGTATTTGAAAAAAGCCATTCTTGATTTTGACCAGACGACATTTGAACCGGTCATCTCTTTGGAATTCAACGACGAAGGCGGAAAACTTTTCGCTAAAATGACTAAAGAAAACGTCGGCAAATCAATCGCCATATTTCTGGACGGCGCGCCGATAAGCGTTCCCAATGTGAGAGAAGAAATCACCGGCGGGAAAGCCCAGATCACCGGCCAGTTCACTCCTCAAGAGGCCAAACTTTTGGTGCAGAGGCTTAACTCGGGCGCCTTGCCCGTGCCGGTCAGCCTTATTTCCCAGCAGAGCGTCGGGCCGACTTTGGGAGAAAAGTTTTTGGCCAAAGGGATAATGGCCGGAATTTACGGGATGATTTTGGTGTCTTTGTTTCTTATATTATGGTACAGATTGCCGGGCTTGGCGGCCGTTTTGGCGCTTGGTCTTTACACCATAATAATTCTGGCTTTGTTTAAACTCATACCGGTTACCTTGACGGCGGCCGGCATCGCCGGATTCATCTTGTCCGTCGGCATGGCAGTGGACGCCAACATTTTGATATTTGAAAGGATGAAAGAGGAATTGAAAAAAGGGAAAAATTTGCAGTCGGCCGTTTCGGAAGGCTTCAGTCGGGCGTGGCTTTCCATCAGAGACTCCAACATTTCCAGCTTGATCACGGCCGGTATTCTTTTTTGGATGGGCACGAGTATGATTAAGGGATTCGCTCTTACATTGGGGGTGGGAATTTTAATCAGTATGTTTTCGGCCATTACCGTCAGCCGGACATTTTTGCTGGCTATCGGATTGAAGGGAGAAAGCAGGGTTGGCAAGTTTTTATTCGGGTCGGGAATTAGGTAATTTTTAGATTTTAGATTTTATTTTTTAATTTGAAACATGTTTATTATAAAATACAGAAAAATTTGGTACGCGTTCTCTTTGTTCATAGTTATCGCCAGTTTATTTTCTATGTTCAAATTCGGCTTGAAGCAGGGGATTGATTTTACCGGCGGATCTCTCTTGGAAGTGGAATACGCCGCCAAACCCGATGCTCTTGCCGTAAAACAAAAAATTGAAAGTCTTTCTTTGGGAAGCGCCATTGTCCAGCCGTCAGGAGAAAAAAATATAATCGTCCGGATGAAAGACCTTACGGAAGAACAGCATCAGAAAGTTTTGGCCGCCGTTTTGTCTGTCGGACAGGGGAAGGAAATAAGATTTGATTCCATCGGTCCCGTCATCGGCAAGGAATTGAAGAAAAAATCCATCACTGCCATGATTTTGGTCATAGTAATGATAGTTCTTTATATCGCTTTCGCTTTCAGAAAAGTTTCTCAGCCGGTCAATTCATTTTATTACGGCCTGATGGCGGTTGTCGCTCTTATTCACGATGTGGCTTTGCCGGCTGGAGTATTCGCCGTTCTCGGCCATTATTACGGAGTGGAAGTGGATACTTTGTTCGTAACGGCGCTTCTTACCGTGCTTGGTTTTTCCGTCCACGACACTATAGTCGTTTTTGACAGAATAAGGGAGAATTTGAGAAATAACGGAAATAAAAATAATTTTGAAACCGTTGTCGGCGCCAGCGTCAATCAGACCATCAGCCGGTCCATCAACACTTCTCTTACCGTCATTCTTGTTTTGCTGGCAATATTTTTCTTGGGCGGGGAATCCACCAAATATTTTTCCCTGGCCTTGCTTATCGGCGTGGCCATCGGAACATACTCGTCAATCTTCCTCGCTTCGCCTCTTTTGGTGACTCTTCAAAAATTAAAAGATAGAAAAAACTGATTGGTTGCTAAAATTAAAGATCGTTGTTATTATTGAATTATGAATACGGCAGTTGAATTCAAAAAAATATCAAAAAATAAAGACATTATTACGGTATCTCGTCAAGAATATGAAGCTTTGTTGGAAAAACAAAGGTTTATCCCCATTGCCCGGTTGACTATTTCTGAAAAAAAAGCATTGGAAAAAGCAAGAAGGGAAATGGCAAAAGGAGATTATTTAACGCTGGATGAACTTAAAAATGAGCTGGGAACTGCAAATCTCAAAAAGCGCTAAAAAGAACCTGAAGTTGTTTCCCAAAAAAGACGCGGAAAAAATTTTATCCGCGCTTGAAGATTTTTTTAGCAATCCTTATCCCGGCGATATAGAAAAAATAGCAGGGGAGGAAAATACTTGGCGAAGAAGAATAGGCAATTACAGGATTATTTACGACATAGACAAAAATAGCAAAGTTATTTCAGTAAGAATAATTTCCCGCCGAGCGAGCAATACATATTAAAGTTATGGCAAAAATATCAAAATTACTAGACGCAGTTAAGGAATTAGAGATCGTAGTTCCTGAATTTCAACGGGAATATGTTTGGAGCTTAGAACAAGCAAAAGAACTGATGGTCTCGTTGTTTCAAGAATACCCCACAGGTAGCGTTTTGGTTTGGGAAACGAATAGCCCCCCTGAAATAAAAAATAACGCGGTCAGGAGAGAAAGAATGGGCTGGATTAAGGTTTTGCTTGATGGACAGCAACGGCTCACGACCCTCTATTTGCTTCTCAAGGGAGAAATCCCACCTTACTATAAAGAATCCGACATTACGCACGACCCTCGCCACCTTTATTTCAACTTGAAGACGGCGGAATTCGGCTACTACCAAAAGCAAAAAATGGAGGATAGTCAATTTTGGAAATCAGTAGTTGGCTGTTTTAACGATAATCTCGACGCTTTTACTCTGATTGAAAATCTTCATCTTGAAGATGCGAAGGAAAAATTAGAAATTGGTAGGACGGTCAATGAAAATTTGGTCCGGCTTCGTGCGATAGCCGATATTGATTATCATGTGCAATCAGTTCCTCAAGGACTTGATATAGACAAAAGCATTGACATATTCGATCGGGTCAATTCAATGGGAACAAAACTAACAGACGCGGAACTGGTTTTGACTCACATCGCTGGCAAATGGCCGCAAGCTCGCAGGGTAATGAAGCAAAAAATTGAAGATTACGAAAAGGCGGGGTTCTTTTTTGAGCTTGATTTACTCACGAGATGTTTTGTTGTTCTGCTCACAAACTCGGCTCTTTTTGAAAAAATGACGGAAGAAATTTACCAGAAAACATCGGATGAAACTTATAAAAAAGTATGGGAAAAATTGGTAAAAATTTTGAATTATCTTATCCCCGTTCTCAAACAATCAGCGTATATCAGTGGTAGCAAAGACATGAGCACAAATAATGTGCTTGTTCCGTTGGTTGCCTATCTATCAAAAAACGGTGGTTCGTTTGAGTCCGGACTCAAAAATCAGTTTTTGTACTGGATGTTTCTTGCTCTCATTTGGGGCAGATATAGCGGCCAAACGGACCAACGCCTAGATAGGGATGTTTACTTGGCTATCAATAGTTCACAGCCAGTTTCCGACTTGATAAACGAAATTGAGGATCAAAGAGGAAGAATAGAAATAAAACCCGCCGATTTGGAAGGACGCGGATCAGGTAACCCTCTTCATCGGATGTTGTATGTCATCGCAAAATTTAATAAGGCGACCGACTGGGCAAATGGCGGTTCTCTCCAAGATACAATGGGAGATTACTACAGCATTCAAAGTCATCATATTTTTCCGCAAGCATTTCTATACAGAAACGGGTATAACTCGGAAAATCATCTTGATAAAAAGAAAGTGAATGAAATTGGCAACAGGGCTTTCATCACACGAGATGCAAATTTTGATATTTCCGATGAAAACCCTGCGGAGTATTTGAAAAAAGTCAGCGATAAATATCCGGAAGCATTAAAACAGCAAATGATTCCGACAGATCAATCCTTGTGGCAGGTTGAAAAATATAATGACTTTTTAGTAGCGCGGCGAAAAATGATTGCCGATTCTATCAATTCGTTCTTGGGGAATTTGAAAGGGCGGGAGGTGGAAGAAACCATAAATTACGAGGAAGTTATAAAAGGAGGAGAAAATGACTATGTAGAATTTAAGTCATCTCTCCGATGGGATTATGAACAGGGAAATGTAAATAAATTGATGGAGCATATTATTGCCAAAACAATCTCCGCTTTTATGAATTCCGAGGGTGGAAAGTTGCTTATCGGAATCAGTGATGCTGGAGAAGTTCTTGGGATTGATAAAGATTGCGCTACTCTCAAAAATAAAAACAAAGATGGCTTCTTGCTACAATTAACTCAAGTTATCAATCAATACCTAGGCAAAGAGTTTAATCAGTATATGAGTATTAAGATTATACAGATTGAAAGTAAAGAGGCGTGTGTTATTGATGTAATGAATAGTGCAATGCCAGTATTCTTAAAAAACATGGGCAAGGAAGAATTTTATATTAGAGCGTCTGCTTCCTCACAGTCAATGAGTATTAGAGAAGCGAACGAATATATCAGGACGCACTGGGAGAATTAATGCAAAAATTAGAATTTACTTATCTATAGTGAGAACTTCTTCAATGTATTTTACTTTTGTTGTTTTTAAATCATCAATCGTTATTCTTTTGATTTTCGCCTTTGCCATACATTAATTATGCCCGCTATTTTTTCCAAGTCAACGATGCAAAGTTTTTTTAAATTGTGTATAATCTAAACTCATATGCCTTTGGAAATCAAACAAAACGAACCGCTTTCAAAGCACACGACTTTTGCCATCGGCGGGCCGGCGAAATATTTTGTCGTAGTTAAAACTAAAGAAGAAATTTTGGAGGCGATTGGCTTTGCCGAGGGTAAAAAACTACCCTTTTTTGTATTAGGCGGAGGGAGCAATATTTTGATAAACGATGGCGGCTATGACGGATTGATTATAAAAATACATATTGGCGGGGTCAAAATTAACGAAGATGCGATAACGGCCGGAGCGGGCGTATTGCTTAGCCAATTAGTGAACGAATCGGCCAACAATGGTTTGTCCGGCCTGGAATGGGCGGCGGGAATTCCCGGCACCATTGGCGGAGCGGTCAACGGCAACGCCGGAGCTTATGGCCGTTCCGTTTCCGAATCGGCGCGAGAGATAGTTGTGTTGGCGGAAGAGGGCGGGGAATGGAAAGAGAAAAAGTATTCCAACAATGAGTGTGGTTTTGAATATAGAAAAAGCAAATTCAAACATTTGGCCAACAGAGAAATTATTTTGGAAGTCGTTTTGAACCTGCAAAAAAGCGAAACCGAAAAGGTCAGAGAGGAGATAAGAAACATAATTTTGCGAAGAAAAGGCAAGATACCCGCCCAACCTTCGGCCGGATGCGTTTTCAAAAACATAAAAAAAGACGGACAGCTGGTCGCCGCCGCCGGCAAGTTGGTGGAAGAATGCGGATTGAAGGGGGTGAAATCGGGCAATGCGGAAATACCGCATCTTCACGGAAACTATGTCGTCAATTTGGGAGGCGCCAAAGCCGATGATGTGCTAAAGTTGATAAACCTCTGCAAGCAAAAAGTTAAAGACAGATTTAATCTGGAGCTGGAAGAAGAAATAATTGTGATGTAAAATAAGAATATGAAAAAAAATTGGGTTCTGGGTTTCTTGGGAATAGCCGTTATTTTTTTTAACTACCTCGGTTTTTCCTATTCCATCAAAACTGCCGTTATGATAGCTCTTGGTCTGGCCGTTTCCTTCATCTCTTTCAGGGGGGTAATCAAGGACAAGTTTCTGGCAAGGATGAAGAAGGGCGAGGAAAAAAACAATGGCTTACAAAAGAGGGACGAAGAAACGGTTAATTAAAAAAAGATTTATCGCCGCCGTTTTTGTTGCGGTTTTTTTTGTTTTTCTGGGTTTCAGTTTTCCTTTCAGCGGAACAGTTTTTGAGTATCTGCCCGGGGCTATCGGCGGGTTGCAAAAAAAAGAAACCGCTCATCATGTCAAAACGCCCAACGAAGTCAGGGGGATTTATATGACCAGCTGGGTGGCTTCCACCGATAGTATCAGGCGGGGTTTGGTCAAAATTGCGGAAGATACGGAAATCAATTCCATCGTCATTGACATAAAAGATTACACGGGCAAGGTGGCTTTTTTGATGAAAAACCAGAAAGTCAAAGAGGCTGGCTCTTCCGAAGATCGGGTGAAAGATATGAAAAAGTTTCTTGAAGAGTTGCATGGCAAAAACATTTATGTCATTGGCCGGATAGCCGTTTTCCAGGACCCGTATTTGGCGAAAGCGAGGCCGGATTTGGCCGTTAAAAGAAGCGACGGAGTTGCAAATTGGAAAGATTATAAAGGAGCGCTGTGGCTTGACCCTTGCTCCAAGGAAGTTTGGGATTACACCATCGCCATCGCCAGGGAAGCCGAGTCGGTTGGCTTTGACGAGCTTAATTTTGATTACATAAGATTCCCTTCCGACGGAAACATGAAGGACATAAAATATCCGCATTGCGACCCCGTTTTGGCCAAGCCGGATTTGCTGGAAAACTTTTTCTATAATCTTAAAAAAGGGCTTAACGATATTAATGTGCCCATCTCGGCTGATTTGTTCGGCATGGTTTCAACCAATTTTGACGACCTTAACATCGGCCAGGTGTTGGAAAGAGCGGAGCCTTATTTTGATTATATTTCTCCGATGGTTTACCCGTCCCATTATCCCAAGGATTATAATGGCTTTCCCAATCCGGCCGCTAAACCCTACGAAGTGATAAAAATTTCTATGGACAGCGCGGTCAAGAGATTACTGGCGGCTTCTTCTTCGCCGTTTAAACTAAGGCCGTGGCTTCAAGACTTTGACTTGGGCGCCGATTACGACGCCGTTATGATAAGAAAAGAAAAACAGGCGGTCTACGACGCCGGTTTAAACTCTTGGCTGATGTGGAGTCCGTCAAACAGATATACAATAGACGCCCTTGACAAATTATAGACAAAAAAATACCTTAAACAAAAAAACACCATTGTCTATAAACGAGCCGATCGGCACAAATATAGACAATGCTAAGATGTAGCAGTCGCGGTACGACATAAAAAAATAAAAAACAAAAGTGTTTATTATCGGTTATTTGACAATAACTTGCTTCAATAAATTTCTGAAATGATATAAAGTTTTTCCGTCCGTCATTTCATCCACTAAGAAAATTTTTACAAAAGGCTTGAGGTTAAAAACATCCTTTATAAATTCTATTTCATAAAGGCAAGGGAACGGATGAATCCATGCGCTTTTCTGGCATTGATAGAAACCCATATCGTTTAATTTTTTTCGGAAAGCGACTCTACCACTCCTCTTTTTTTCAGGAATATCAAAAATAATCAGCCTCCATTTATTGTCCCATTCTTTAGGCGCGCTTATTCGCAGTTCATCAATGATGAATTTTCTTACTTTGCCTTTTCCTTTTTCGGAGAATCTATAAAACAAACAATCATCTTTTTCTTTTATAAATTCCAAGTCTCCTTTTTTCTTAAGTAAATTAAAATTTTTCCAAATCTCGCGGTATTTTTCCATTCCCCGCCTTCTTTTTCCGCGGGAAATTTTATTTATTTCCGTTAATAATCCGGGAGCCAGAGCTCCCAAAGTTATTATTCCTCCCGTGGCCATAATCGCCAAGGTGGCGTTTAAAATGGATTTAGCGGTTTTGTTTTCAGAAATAATTTTATTTATCTGCTTTACGACACCTTGGTCTAAAGCTTCAAATTTTATAGGTTTGTGTTTTGGCATTTTTTAATTCGCTGATTATGCGCATGTATTTCTATTGTACACAAATGGGCCGATCGGCACAAATATAGACAATGGTAACAATAGTAATCTGTGGCAGATGGCAGAAATGGCGCGATATGGCAGGGCATTGTGATTGACTGACAAATTTTTATTGCGCAAGTTTTTTAAAATTATATAATATAGAAGTCGAATCAAAAATAATTTTTATTTTTTTAAATATATAAATTTATGTTAAATAAACGGTTTAGTTTTTTATTAGTCGGCGGGATTGTTTTGATGGTTGCAATATCGTTTGTTTCCGTTTTAAAAATAACGGACAAAGTTTTTGCCGCTCCGCAAAGCGGCCATAGTTTGAAGCTCTTTGTGCAAGGCCAAGAGACATTGGAATCATCGGTGAATAATTGGCTTTCCGCGCAAACGGATATCGCGGTGGACAGCTTCAGCTTAGTGGATTATAACGGCGGCGATTATTTAGTCGTCATTGGCTATCATTCGGGCGGCACGGGCAGTTTGGCAACACGACTTAAACTTATCGCCGGAGAAAACTCTGAAGCCGACGCGCAGGCATTTTTGTCTTCGCTTGGCGAGTCTGGAGTCGCGCGTTTTATTTCCGCGACTCCCGGATATTATTCCAAGCCGAACACGACCATTACTGTTCCAATTATATTTATCGTTTATGAATAATTTTTCAAAATTCAATCTCAACAAAACTCTTAATATCATTTTGTTTGTCGTTATCGCGCTAATTATTGTTGAAGTTGTTTCCGCCGCCGCGCCGAATCCGGGACACAATTTCACGGAAGTTTCGGGAAGCATTGCCACGGGCGATCTTTTGTATGGGTCGGCCACTGATGTGCTTTCCGCTCTCGCGGATATCGCAACAGGGAATGCGCTCATTTCCGGTGGCGTTGGAGTTGCTCCATCGTGGGGAAAGATTGGCCTGACTACGCATGTTACAGGCAACCTTCCGGTAACAAACTTAAACGGCGGCGCCGACGCTTCCGCCAACACTTTTTGGCGCGGAGACGGCACTTGGGCGACCACGACTTTAAGAGTTCAAATAGCGACGCCTGTTCTTGGCGCCACTGTATGGACCAATATGCCCGTGGCGTTATCATTTTTTCTATCTACGGCAACAGTGGGGAAAAGCGTTACCAAAGTTGACCTCACCGGCTACAGCCAAGTCCGTTTGCTGGTGAACAAACAAGGCACATCTGGAGCGGCCGCATCAAAATTGATTTTGCGCTACTACACGGCTTTCAGCCAAACTGTGGCTAATTATTTAGACATCGGAACTTCCGAAGTGAGCGTCGCGACCAATGTCAATAATACATTTCTTGATACCGGATGGATAAACTTGGCATCCGGAGCGAAGACGGATGTATGGATTGACCTTCTCGGCTCAGGCGGCGACGGCACGCTTGATCCGGCTTTTGGCACAATAGTGGCGATATTTAGATAATGAGCAGTTTTGCAAATAAAAATGCGGTAATTTATTTTATTCTGCCAGTCCTGTTTTTCGGGGCGTTTTTTGCGCGCCTCGCTTACGCCGGCACGCTTTCCTGTTCCGTGACGACCGCCGCCGCCTGTACGGGGACGGTGATTTGGCGGATGTCGGGGGCGACGAACGCGCATACGGAACTGCCGAGCCAATCAACCGCCGCTTATGATAACAATGTTGTCTGTTGCAACGGAGTAACGGGACTTAGTAATTTATGTTCTGGAACTTTTGCCACGGCGTTGAAATTGTCGGGGACGACCAACGCGCATATTCAGCAATCAGGCAGTTATTCCCAAAGCGTCTGCATTTCCGTGCCGGGCGGCGGGAGTGTTTCCGTCGGGTATCAAGCAACGGATTGCGCGACTTATGACACAACTCTCGGTTCAATGAAAGCGACGACTAATTCGCATGTTGGAAACACAACCGCCTATACCGAATATAAAATATGCGGGACGGCGGCAGGAAGTTCTCCGGTCTACTCCGTTTCCATCACGCCCGCCGGAGATATTGAGTATGGCTTTGTAAGCCTAAGCAATTCCACGACGACGATCGGCTCCACCTATACCAAAACCGCGACAAACGACGGCAATGTGGCCGAAAAATTAAATGTAAAATCGTCAGATGCCACAACGGGGACGACTTGGACACTGGCCTCAAGTATAGGAAGCAATATATTCAAACACGAATTTTCCACGACAACGGGCGCGCTATGGACAGTAATGCCGGACAGCGCGACTTATGTAACCGCTAAGCCGTCTGTGGCCGTAAGCGGCACGGTAGATTTTGACTTTAGATTGACAATACCCAGTTTGTCATCTGATTATCAGCAAAAATCAATCACCATTACCGTCCAAGCGGTCGCGCCGTAGAGATGTGGATAACTTTTATTTGCTTGATATAAACAATGAGATATAATAGTGCTGATATTAAATTTAGTTTTTTCAAAAATTATTAATTAAATTTTATTAAAAATAAAATGAAACAAAATATTCGTATTTGTGTTATCGCTGTAGCGCTTGTTGCGGGGGGGTCTTTTATTGGGGCATATAACTAGAGCGGCCACCACGGCCGCTGTTACTGCGACGGTGTCAGCCGTTAATCTCGCTATTTCCGTAGCGGACGGCTCTATTGCCTATGGATCCGTGAATCTTAGCACCGCGACCACCACGGCGAACAACGGCGAAACTCAAGTTGTTACCAATGACGGATCCACTATGAAATTAAATGTTAAGTCATCGGATGCCACCGGCGGGACGGCCTGGACGCTTGGAACATCCATCGGTTCAAACATATTCAAGCACGAAGTTTCCACCACCACCGGTTCAACATATATGACTTTTCAGGCGACCGACACCTACCTGACGGCTTCAACCACAATAGCGGCCGGTCTTACGGAGAATTTGGATTTCCGTTTTACCACGCCATCCGCTTCCACCGATTTCGTCCAAAAATCAATCACTGTTACCGTCCAAGCGGCTACGCCGTAAAAAACGGAAAATGAAATTATTCAAGCGCATATCACCGGGTGTTTTATTGACTCTTGCATTTTTCGCAACGCTGTTTTTTACATACCCAGTCGCTTTTGCGAAACTTGGCGTGGGTATGGGAGCGGGGGAAGTGCGATTGACGGAAACGGTAAAGCCCGGCGGCATTTATGCGCTTCCGAGCTTGCGCGTTTTTAATACCGGAGATGAAACGGCCACTTACGGTTTTGGAGTGGCTTACCATCAAGAAAATCCGCAATTGCGTCCCCGCAAAGGATGGTTCACTTTTAATCCGGACACTTTTATCCTTGAAGCCGGACAAAGCCAAGAAGTCTCAATAACTATGACCGTTCCCGTAAAAGCGGAACCGGGCGAATATTTTGCCTTTCTTGAAGCTGGCCCTGTGGCAAGCAATCAACCCGGCACTTCCGTCGGCATTGCGGTCGCCACAAAACTGTTTTTTACAGTAGTCCCGGCGAATATTTTCCAAGCGGTTGCGTATCGGGTTTCTTCGTTCTTTGGCGCATATTCGCCGTGGTCATATGTCGGTCTTGGCGTTGCGCTGTTTATTCTTGCTTTTTTCCTTTTCAGAAAATTCTTTTCGTTCAACATAGGCGTGAGAAAATAATAATGTTCAATGACCAGCAAAAATTTCCAGGTTATTTTAATATGCGCGTCTATTCTTATAATCATTGCCGCCGCTCTTTTTGGGTCGGAAGTTTTTGCGGCTGAAATTACCGCGACGATAAAGATAACGGTTTGCGGCGACGGTGTTATCGCCTCCGGGGAACAATGCGACGGCGCTAGTTTGGGAGGAGCGACTTGCGCCAGCCGCGGTTTTTCCGCCGGAGCGTTAAGTTGCAATTCTTCCTGCGAGTTTAATGTTTCGGCTTGCTCTAACTCTTCAGCGCCGTCCGGCGGAGGCGGCGGCGGAGGGGGAATTATCGCGCCGGTTGTCACAAGCATAGTTTTTGACGGACGGGCTTACCCCAAAAGCGCGGTAACGCTACTAAAAGACGCGCAGATTGCCGCCACTACCGTTGCCGGAACGGACTCCAATTTTCAAATGACTCTTTCCGGTCTTTCCGCCGGAAACTATATTTTTTCCGTTTATAGCGAAGACGGCAGAGGCATCCGCTCCTCTCTTTTGACCTTTCCGGTCAGCGTAACTTTCGGCGCCACCACCAAGGTGAGCGGAATTTTTATCGCTCCGACTATCGCCGTGGATAAAAGCGAAGTGAAGCGAGGCGACAACATCGCTATTTTCGGTCAGTCGGTTCCCAACAGCGAAGTGACGATTTCAGTTAATTCCGAGGCGGAATTTTTCAACAAAATCAAGGCGGATGCCAGTGGCGCATATTTATATAATTTTGACACTTCTCCGCTTGAAAATGGCCAGCATTTCACAAAATCAAAAGTTGTCTTTGGGAGCGAGATAAGTTCATTTAGCAAAGCCGTAGGTTTTACGGTCGGTACTAAAACGGTTGTGGCCGAAGAGTCTAAAAAAGCGCCGGAAAAAGGGGATTCAAATGGCGATAAAAAAGTCAATCTTGTTGATTTTTCCATTACGGCGTATTGGTATAACAGACCGTCTCCGCCGCTTTCAGTTGATTTAAATAAAGATGGAAAAGTCAATCTTGTTGATTTCAGCATTATGGCGTTTTATTGGACGGGATAAGCCCGCTTTGCGGGAATTTCTAATTTTCAATTTCTAATTTCTAAACAAACCCAAATGACAAAAATTTTTAAATTTAAAACAATTATTTTGCTTTCAGTTTTCTATTTTTTGCTTTTTGTTTTGCCGGCGCAAGCCGCTCGATTATATTTTGAACCCCAAGAGGCGATTATGGGGGCGGAAAAAGACTTTTCAGTCGGGGTAAGAATTGACGCAAAAAATCAAATCAATGCGATTTCAGCCGGAATTTTTATACCTCCGGAAATTGCGTTTGTTGATGCCGTCTTGGGCAATTCAATCATCAATTTTTGGGTTGAAAAGCCGAGTTTTGACGAGTCGTCCCGAATTTTGACATTTTCCGGCATTGTTCCGGGCGGGTTTCAGGGAGAAAAAGAGCCACTTTTAACCATAAAAATTAAAACAGCCGGACAAGAAGGGAAAGCGATTTTAACTTTTAATAAAGAAAAAACAAAAATCTATCTTCACACATCCGAAGGAGTTGAAGATTCGCTGGAATTGGAAAGTTTAACCTTGCCGATCAGTGAAGGAAAAGAAAATATGATCGTTGAGATAATTGACAGATATCTTCCGGAAGACTTTAAGCCGGAAATCAGCCGCGACCCGAATGTTTTTGAAAATAAATGGTTTTTGATATTTGCGACGCAAGATAAAGGGTTGGGGGTTGACCATTACGAAGTGTGCGAAAAGAAAAAAAAGTGCGTTGTCGCCGAAAGCCCGTATCTTTTGCAAAACCAAGATTTGGATGAAGAAATCGTCGTGAAAGCGGTGGATAAAAACGGCAATGAAAGAGTAACCGCGATTCCGTCGCAAAAACCGCGCGTTTGGTATAAAAATTATGCGATTAGTTCTATACTTGTTTGACTACGATAGGTTGTTAAGAGTAATATCTTAATAACTATGTTGCAAAAACTTCACAAAAACGCCAAAACAAATTACAGCATCAGAAAGGAAATCAAAGAAAGCGATTTATCCGTTTCCGCT
>Ga0209211_10004297_pt1 | contig 22336 bp, 22 predicted proteins | sample RifGroA2_FD_183992 | JGI IMG/M metagenome (GOLD analysis project Ga0209211, IMG submission 183992) | Groundwater microbial communities from Rifle, Colorado, USA - Groundwater A2 (SPAdes) (version 2) | ecosystem: Environmental > Aquatic > Deep subsurface > Groundwater | place: Rifle, Colorado...
CCAATTCTCTTCTTGATTTTAAACTCATTTTCATGGAGATAGCCTTAATTGTTTAGCTATCTCCAAGATTAGATTTTAAATGATAAATCGACTAGGGCAATCATTAGATTTTGGATGAGTTACTGCGGGGTATTGCGATTTGGTGGGCAATCAGTTAGACTATTTTATAGTCCTTTGTGGTTTGTAGTTTCTATCATTGTCTTTGCGGCTGTAGTTGGTTTTTTGACTGGATTTATTCCAGCCAGACGAGCCAGCAAAATGGACCCGCTAGACGCTTTAAGATACAAATAATTCTTATTGATTTTCTATGCAGATTCTAGAAGGCAAGAAAATAGCTGAGGCTATTTTGCTTGAAGTGAAAAATAAAATAATTTCTGAGCAAGCGAGACTCCAGTTAGGGGTTATTTTGGTTGGCTCAGATGAGGCTTCCAAAATCTATGTTAATTTGAAAGGCAAGGCGGCTGAAAAAACTGGTATTGGTTTTCGTAAAATCGAAATGACAGACACAGTATCTGAGGATGATTTATTATCTGTAATTTCAGATTTGAATGCAGATAGGGCAATCGATGGTATTATTGTCCAGTTGCCTTTACCAGAACATTTAGATAAAAATAAAATAATTCAAGCTATTGATTCTAAAAAAGATGTGGATGGTTTTAATGCGAAAAACATAGCTTTGTTTTTTGCGGGACAAGAACGTTTTGCGCCGGTTTTCCCTAATGCTATTCTAGAATTAATAAAATCTGTAGAGACGCAAAATGTAGAGACGCATTGCAATGCGTCTCTACAGGGCAAGAAAGCTGTCATCATTTGCAATTCGCCAGAATTTGGACAGACGATGCAATTGGTTTTGCAAAAAGAAGGTATAGTTTCGCAATATTTTTTTCGTGCGAATATGTCAGAAAATCTCGCTGTTATTAAAGATGCGGATATCATAATCACCGCTTGCGGAGAGCCAAGTCTAATCTCTGGCGAAATGCTGAAAGATGGTGTGATTATCATTGACGGTGGAATAACTAAAGTTGGAAACTCAGTGGCAGGAGACGTCAATTTTGAATCAGTGCAGGGCTTGAACGGTTTTATTTCACCCGTGCCAGGTGGAGTTGGACCAGTCACTATTGCGTGCCTTTTGCGAAATGTCTATTTGGCAAGTAAGGATAGATAAACATCAAAAAACAGGCCCAAAAGCCTGTTTTTTATGTGTGCCGCGGGAGAGACTCGAACTCTCATGATGTTGCCATCGCGGGATTTTGAGTCCCGTGCGTCTACCATTTCACCACCGCGGCATTTATGCTATACTTTACTTATTATGGCAAAGATAATCTCACTCGTCAATCAAAAAGGGGGAGTTGGAAAAACAACCTCGGCTATCAACCTAGCAACCTATCTGGCAGCAGCTGGCAAGTTTGTTTTGCTTGTGGATTTGGATCCACAGGGCAATGCTTCATCTGGCCTTGGGATTGACATTAGAAAGATGGAAAAAAGCCTCTATCACTCGATGGTTTTAGGTGAGCACCCTTCAAAAATTGTTATTCGCACGGCCAATTTGGGTCATGACATCATTCCGGCTAATCAAGATTTGGCTGGCGCTGGCATCGAAATGGTCAATATGGAAAATCGTGAATTTCGACTATATAATGTTTTGCGAGAAATCCGCACCAACTATGATTACATTATCATTGATTCGCCACCGAGCCTGGGTCTTCTAACTATTAACGGGCTAGTCGCAAGTGACGAAGTTATAATTCCAGTACAGACTGAATATTTCGCATTGGAAGGTTTGAGCCAGCTTCTCAATACCGTGAACTTAGTTAAGGAAAATTTACAACCAGACTTGAAAATTATGGGTGCACTTTTAACAATGTATGATAAGCGAAACAGGCTGTCGCGCCAAGTGATTAAAGAAGTACAAGATCATTTTCCCGGCTATGTTTTTGACAGTATCATTCCGCGCAGTGTGCGCTTGGCTGAGGCACCAGGTTTTGGCAAGTCAATTTTGGGATTTGATGCATTTTCCAAAGGCGCCAGATCATACAAGAACTTAGCCCGCGAGATAATTGAGATGGATAAGAAAGAAAAGGAAAAAAAGTTTACAGTATAAAACAAATATAAATTTTAAATTTACAATTTTAAATTTTAAATCAATTTTAAATTACCTAATGTTTAAATTTTAAAAATTTATTCATTTAGATTTCATTTGAAATTTGAAATTTAGATTTTGAAATTATCGCAATTATGGCTCAAAATTATGGTCTTGGTCGGGGACTAGCGTCTCTTATTCCACAAAACAAATCAAATAATAAACAAACAATTTCGCAACCGCGAGATGACTTCAATTATTTTGGTGCTAAGCCTGTTGATGGAGGCGTAGAGACGAGGCATGCCTCGTCTGTACAGGTGCAGAATAATGGCGTGCAAGAAATTGAAGTCATTCGTATTGTGCCTAATCCGCATCAACCGCGCTTACGTTTTGATGCGGAAAAACTGCAAGAACTTTGTGATTCAATCAAAGAGCATGGGGTGATTCAGCCATTAGTAGTGACAAAAAATGGCAATCAATATGAGATCATCGCGGGTGAGCGTCGTTTTCAGGCCTCAAAATTAGCAGGCCTCACAACTGTGCCAGTGATTATACGTGACGCTACGCAGCAACAAAAATTGGAATTGGCTATTATTGAGAATGTGCAACGGCATGACTTAAATGCAATTGAAGAAGCAAAGTCATATTTGAAATTGGCAGAAGAATTTGATTTGAGCCAAGAAGATGTGGCTAAAAAAATGGGCAAAAGTCGCTCGGCTGTGGCCAATAAGTTGCGTTTGTTGCATTTGCCAATTGAAATCCAAAAAGCTCTAATTGAAATGAAAATCACCGAAGGTCATGCTAAGGCTATTTTGGCTATTGAAAACCCAGAAAAGCAAAGAGCACTTTTTGAAATGATTTTGAAAAATAGTTTGACGGTTCGTCAAACTGAAGACAAGACCAAAGAAATTTCTGTGAAAAATCACACGCGACAAATTTCAGTTGATCCAGAAATAAAAAGAATTGAAGATATCTTGGCGGGAGCCTTTGGTACAAAGGTGAAATTATCTAAATCTGGAGACGGTGGAAAAATCATGATTGATTATTACTCTAAAGAAGAATTGAATAGTATATTATCCAAAGTGCACGTGTGACATTTCAATTTCATAACAGAATATAAAAAATACAGATAGAGTTTAACTACGAAGAGATTTCTTGATATGGCTTTTGGCCAGAGAAGTTCTCACAAACAAAAGCCAATCCTGACTGGGTTTTTTGTTTTCTTTTACGGTCAGAACTTCAATTACTTGTCCATTTTTGATTTTATAATCTAATGTCACCATTTTTCCATCTGCCTTGGCGCCAGTGGCGCGATTGCCAATCGAGCTGTGTAGTTTATAGGCGAAATCAATTGGGGTGGAATCTTCCGGTAAATCGATGACATCTCCTTGCGGAGTGAAAGCAAAGATGTGATTTTTGAAGAAATCAATCTTGAGACTCTCGATGAATTCAGCATCATTTTTGCCAATTTCATTTTGCCAATCTTGCAATTGTTTGACCCAAGCTAATTCTTTTTCTGGAACTTTGAGTTTGTCTTTTTCTTTGCTACCGAAAATAAGATGATGCAAACCTTGTTGATTTTTGTCACTATAAATCCAATGAGCTGCAATTCCGAATTCAGCTTCATCATCCATTTGCCTAGTGCGCAATTGCACTTCCATAATTTTCCCCTCTGGCCCAAAAACAGTTGTATGAATAGATTGATATCCATTGGGTTTTGGTAAGGAAATATAATCTTTAATTCTTCCAACTAGCGGTCGGAATTTTTTGTGCACAATCCCCAGAGCCGCATAGCAGTCAGAAATATTTGGCAAGATAATTCTAACGCCAATCAAGTCATAGATCTTATTGATATCCATATCATGTTTTTTCAATTTTTGAAAAAGACGGAAGAGATGTTTTGATCTGCCAAAAATGTCAATAACTTTAATGCCAGCATCAGTTAGCTCTTTACGAAGTTCAAACACAGCACGGTCAAGGTGTTGTTTTCTGTGGGCATATTCCTCCGTTTGAATCTTTTGAATTTTGTCATAATTTTCCCGATCAAGATGTTTGAAGGACAAATCTTCTAGCGCACCTTTGACTTCACCAATTCCAAGTCGGTTGGCAATCGGCGTGAAAACCTCCATAGTTTCCAAAGCAATTCTTTTTTGTTTATCTTCGGGCAGAGCGGAAAGCGTTTCCATGTTGTGCAAGCGGTCAGCTAATTTAATAATAACCACACGAATATCAGAGGCCATCGCCAAAAACATCTTACGCAGATTTTCCAAATAGTATTCTTCCTTAGTGCCACGCAATTTGATCTTGCCAAGTTTGGTCACGCCATTGACCATGAACGCCACTTCTGAGCCAAATTTTTTCTCTACTTCGTCAAGGGTATATGCAGTATCTTCCGGGACATCATGTAAAAGTCCGGCAGCAATAGTTTTACTGCCCATACCCATCTTGGCAATGTGAAGAGCAGTGTGCAGAGCATGTTGAATATAGTCCTCGCCAGATTTCCTTTTTTGGCCATTGTGAGCCATCAAAGAGAATTCATAAGCGCTACGAATTAGAGTTTCTCGTTGAGAAGTGCGTTTGACCTTCATGTTTCTCAAAACATCTTCAATTGTAATCGTTGAATATGGCATAAATTTATATATTTTTAGTATAGTTGAGCGGGGGGTAAAAAACAAGGGGGGATTGTTCTAACTTTCTTTTGGCAGCAAAAGAAAGTTACAAAGAAAACTGCCGGCGCCGGCTTGTGCTGTCTAAATTCTCAGATTATTCGCTAAAATTCCAAGAGTACACTAAAAAAGAGATCTAGTATGTAATTTTTTAACGCTCATAATCTGGAATTTAGAAACGCACTAACGCCAAGGCGCGGAAAGTTTTTTTAAATTTTAGGTTTTAAAAAACCCTCACGCACTCGCGGAATACCAAGGTACAAATTGAAACTTGTGAACGTTAAAAAATTTCATACTAGAGAGCCTTTTGAATTATTTTGGAATTTTAGTGAACAAGTTGAAAATTTGTCTTGGTATGTAGCTGTGCGGCAGTTTCTTTTCGTCCACTTTCTTTGCTGCCAAAGAAAATGGACACCCTGTTCTTTGGTAAAAGAAGAATGGCCATAATCAAAAAAGCTACTTGCGTAGCCTTTTTAATATTTCTAAGCTTTGTTATTTTTCAAACCCACATTCTTTGTCAGAACATTTGGTTTTGCCTTTGGCGGCAAAGACTAGGAGATTTTGACACTGGGGACATTTTTTACCAGTCGGCTTGTTCCACAGAGCGAAGTCACATTTCGGATAAGTGTTGCAACCATAGAAAGCGCGACCTTTTTTCGATTTGCGTTCGACGATTTCTCCCAGTTGGCATTTGGGACAAGTGATGCCGGTTTTGTTTTCAATGCGTTTGATGCCTTTGCATTCTGGATAATTGGAACAGCCAAGGAAAGTTCCGAAGCGTCCACGTTTCACGAGCATTGGTGCGCCACAAATTTCACAAACTTCACCCGCATGTTGTTCATCCACTTTCTTTTCGGAATCAGTTTTTTCGGTGAATTTGCAACTTGGATAGTTGGCACAGGCAATGAATTTTCCAAAGCGACCAAATTTCATAATCAAATCGCCGCCACAATCAGGACACTGGCGATCCAATTTTTCTTGCAAATCCTCTTTTTTGATTTCCTTGGTTTTCTTTTCTAGATTTTTATGGAACGGCCCATAGAAGTCTCGGATGACTGGCACCCATTCTTTTTTGCCTTCCGCGATTTCATCTAGATTTTCTTCCATTGTCGCTGTGAATTTATAATCCACAATGTCAGCAAAATGTTCCGTCAGCAAATCACAGACGGTGAGCCCAATTTCTTCGGGGAAGAGTCGCCTGTTCTCATCTTTGGCAACATATTTGCGATCAATAATGGTGGAAATAGTTGGCGCATAAGTTGATGGTCGGCCAATGCCAAGTTCTTCCATAGCTTTGACCAAAGCCGCTTCAGAGAAGCGGGCGGGTGGTTGCGTGAATTTTTGTTCCGACAAAATCTTAAGCAAAGCTAAAATATCCTTTTCATTCATTTCGGGCAACAGATTTTCATTAACTGGAACCTTGTCACCATACACTTTCAAATAACCATCAAATTTGATAGTCGAACCGTTGGCACGCAAAGTGTATGTATCTTTGGAATCTTTCTGTGTGGCGGAGATATCCACTGACACGGAATTCATAACCGCTGGTGCCATTTGTGAAGCCAACATTCTTTGCCAAATCAATTTATAAACCTTATATTGTTTCGGATCTAAAAATTCCTTGAGTGATTCCGGATCTTTTTCAGGGAAAGTTGGACGAATAGCTTCATGCGCTTCTTGCGCGCCTTTGGATTTGGTTTTGAAGAATCTCGGACTTGGCAGGGCATAATCTTTACCAAATTTTTTGCTAATCATTTTTTGCGCGCTGAGCATTGATTCCATGGATAGGTTCATACTGTCAGTTCTCATATAAGTAATGAGACCAACAGAACCTTCTTTACCAATGTTGATACCTTCATACAATTGTTGCGCCAACATCATCGTCTGCTTGGAGCTATAACCCAATTTATTGTTGGAGTCTTGTTGCAAAGTCGAAGTGGTATATGGCGCCAAAGGATTTTTCTGTACTTCTTTTTTGGTGATAGCGGAAATTTGATACGTTGATTTTTCCAAAAATTTCACGATGCTGTCGGCATGTTTTTTGTTTTTCACACCTAGTTTGCCTACAGCCGTGCCGTTTTCTTTGGCCAATTTAGCTTCAAACTCAGCTTTGCCAGCTTTGAGTTGCGCGCCAATGGACCAATATTCCTCTGGTTTGAAAGCTAAAATTTCTCGTTCTTTTTCGACAATCAAGCGCAAGGCCACAGACTGCACGCGTCCAGCAGAAAGTCCACGGCGAATCTTCTTCCACAAAAATGGAGACAACTCATACCCCACCAAGCGATCCAAAACACGTCGCGCTTGTTGTGCGTCAACCATATTGTAATCAATCTTGCGTGGATTCTCCAAGGCCGCTTTGACAGCCTTCTGCGTGATTTCATGAAAAGCAATTCTTTCGGTTTCCTCAATTTTGAGTCCCAAAGCGGCGACCAGATGCCAAGAGATAGCTTCTCCTTCGCGGTCTTCATCAGTTGCTAGAATCACGCCATCAGCTTTTTTGGCCAATTTTTTGAGTTCTGCCACGCGATCAATGTTCTTGCTGGGAATTTCATATTCTGGTTCAAAATCTTTTTCAATATCAATACCCATCTTCTTTGTCGGCAAATCGCGAATGTGACCATAGGAAGATTTGACGACATATTTAGCGCCCAAGAATTTGGTGATAGTTTTAGCTTTAGTAGGAGACTCAACGATAACTAAATGCATATGGTTGCGAATGTTATGCTAATTAATGCGAATATTTTATATTTGTGGGTTGATAATCCTTTTGTAGAATAATTGTTCAGTTCTGAAATTAGCAAGTATTCCAAGTTTTATGTCTTTGCTTTTTAAGTAAGCAGAAACTTGTTTATAGTCTGATATTCTAAAACTTGCGCTTGCCTTTATTTCCAAAACAATTAAATCTTCTATTAAAAAGTCAATAAAATATTTTCCAATTTTTTCATTGTTATATACTAAATCAACCATCAGCTCCTTTTTAAAATGTATGCCTTGTTTTTCCAACTCAATCGCAACAGCACGCTGATAATATTTTTCTTGATATTTATTGCCCAATTCACTATGAACTTTAAAAAGTATGCCTACTATTTTGTAACTAAGTTCTGGGTATATAATTTTATTTTCTCCTAATACATTCGCATTCATTTATTTAAAAATTCGCGACAATTAGCATAAGATATAATTTTGTCCTCCAATATTTCTCACCCAGCCTTTGATTTCCATCATAGCGAGGGTTGAAGCGACAGTTGCTGTTCCTAGTTTAGAGGTTTTTGAGATGTTGTCAATGTGAAGTGGATCGCTTGAAAGAATGTGCAGGATGATTTCTTCCTCGGGATTAGTTGGAATTTTGGCCGGAGTGAACGCTTTTTCATGCACTTCTTCCAAATTCAATTCTTCCAAAATGTCCTTGACGCTGGTGACGACTTTGGCGCCTTTTTTGATGAGGTCATTGGTGCCAAAAGATTGCGGAGAAAAAACTGATCCGGGCACCGCAAAAACATCGCGATTGAATTCCAGAGCCAAATTGGCAGTAATGAGGGTGCCACTTTTTTCACCCGCTTCGACAATCAGCGTTCCCATCGACAGTCCGGCCACGATACGGTTGCGCGCCGGAAAGGTTCCTACACTAGCATGAGCGCCCAGTGGCATATCACTCAACAAACATCCGTTAGCCACAATTTCTTGTGAAAGTTGCAAATGACTTTGTGGATAGATGCTTTTTTCATCCAAACTATTTCCCAGCACCGCAATGGTTTTGCCACCACCATCCAAGGCGCCACGGTGGGCGATAGAATCAATGCCATAAGCCATACCACTAATAACCGTGATGCCAGCCTTGGCGAGGTCTTTGGCGAAAGCATAGGCAACTTGTGAGCCATAGTCAGTGAATTTGCGTGAACCAACAATGGAAATCATCGGGGAGTTCAAATCAAGTTCTCCCTTCATATATAATACATAGGGTGCAGAGGGAATTTCTTTGAGCAGTCGCGGATATTCCGGATCAGTCTCAATCAGCATTCGAATGTTTTCCTTTTCCAATTTCAGCCATTCAGCTTCGGGATCAATGTTGGTTCGTTGTTCTACAATTTTTCGCGAGATTGCCTCACCAATTTCAGAACCAATCAATCCTTCCAAACTGGCCTCCCAAGCTTTTTGTGGGGAATCGAAGTTTGCCATCAACTGGCGCATCTTTTGCGCGCCCACGCCATTGATAACATTTAAAGCATTGATATATTTCAACTCATTTTTATTTTGCATAGTTAAAGTAATTTTTTGATTTCTGAAATAATTTCAGGAAGCAGCTGGGTTATTTTCCCTGATTCAGTAAAAGTAAATTTTCCAAGCACAAAATCGTGCGCTCCGAGACGGCAGCTAGGTTCATCTATGGTGGCTTTGCCAATGCCGATGCGCAAGCGTTTGAATTTTTGCGTGCCAAGTTGATCAATGATGTTTTGCACGCCATTGTGTCCGGCTGCGCGAGAATTGGTGGCAATTCGATATGTCCCAAGTTCAATATCCAAATCATCTTGAATCACAACAATGTCGTCTGCTGTCAGTTTATAAAAATCCAAAATCACTCGCACAGTTTCACCAGAAAGATTCATGAAAGTTTGCGGCTTCACGAGTAGTATTTTGTATTTTGTATTTTGTATTTCGTAGTCTCCGCTAGAAATTGTGGCGTTGAATTTTTTGTTAAACTCAAAATCAGCCAAGCCAAATTCCTTTTGTAGCTTATCTACAATCTCAAAACCAACATTGTGTCGGGTGTAATTATATTTTTCTCCGGGATTGCCGAGTCCGATTATAAGTTTCATATAGTTAATAAATTTTTAATTTCGAATTATGAATTTAGAATCAATATTTAAATTTTTAAACATTCAGTCATTCAAAATTAGTTTTTATTATACTCCGCACTCTCTTGATCATCATTTGCCTTGTTCAAATCATCCAAAGTGCCTTCTTCTGTATTATACCTATCAATCAAATCTTTTCCAACTACCAGTACCAAGTCAGCTTTTTTGTTTTGCAGTGCCTGGGTCAGGCTAGCATCAGTTGAGTAGGAAACAACAGCTGGCAATTTGGTAGCCAGTTCGTCCAAGGTGAATGGTTTTTGCCCGCCAGTCAGATCATAGACAATGGTTGTATCAGTTAAAATTCGCTCAGTATTGTTGAGAATAGTCACATTTTTATGATCTAAATTATTCTGTAAAACCTTTTGAATTTTTTGCACGATTTTGTTGTCGCCACTTTGGTTGATGATGACAATGCCAGCATCTTCAGTGGCAATTTCATCTCGGCGTCGTTGCAGAGCTTTGAGATCGAAAATGTTTTTAGCCAAATCTTGAATCTCGCTATAATTGCCCACGCGAGGGAGCAATACGAAAGCGGCGACTGATCCCATTTGTACATGGGAAACTTTCAATAGACTGTCGGCATTCCACGCATCCACGACCATATTGTTGATGTTGTTGGTGTCGAGTTTTTTGGTCAGCTCAAAGAAGCTGGCGATTTCATCGGGATTGATGTCAGTTTTGATGTTGTCGCCCAGAGTGTTCAACAAATCATTGACCGCAAAAACATTGAGCATCGTGCCAGCCGAAAAGATTTTGTTTTTGGTGGCCTGCATGATTTGTTGTTGTCTCTTGGCGCGACCAAAGTCACCTTCAGGATCATTGTGACGCTCACGGGCATATTTGAGAGCTGTGGCGCCGTCCAATTGATGAAAGCCTTTGGACAACTCAAATGTTTCATAACTATAATTTGGTCCGGGATAGCGTGCATCATAAATATCTCTTTGATTCATCACATTGACCCCGCCAATGTCATCAATAGCTTTTTTGAAGCCATCAAAATTCATCACGACATAGTAGTTGATATCAATGCCAGTGATGTTGCTGATGGTTTTTTTGATGAGCTCAGCACCAGAAGCCTCATCATCTCTAGAATTACCAAGACCAAGCTGATAAACAGAATTTATTTTGCTCCGCATATGTTGCGTATCAGGGATTTCCACATACAAATCGCGGGGAATCGAGAGCAAAGCCACACGATTGTTTTTGGTGTCGAGGCTCGCCATCATGATGGTGTCAGTCAGAAATTGTCCCGGCTTGCCAACGCCTGCGATGCCCAAAAGCAAAATGTTGATGCGACCATTTTCCGCGCCCTTCAAATTCAATTGATTCCCACTGGTGAAAGATTTCAAAGTTTCCAAAAAAGAAGAATTGTCGCCACCAGCCTCAATGCTAACTTTTTTACCGACAGAATAGATTTTGTACACAAAAAAAGAGCCATAACCAATCGCCACAAAAAGCACCAACACCAAAACAGCCGAAACTATTTTATAGTTTGAATTCGAGCGTTTATTCTCGCGCTGCTCAAATGGCAAATGTCTGCCCGACACGGCCACATCAAAAACATCCCCATCTGGAGAAAATTCAGTCGAACCGAAATCGTTTTTAGGTTTTTGTTGGATAGTCATTGAGTCAAATATTAGGATGCTTCTATTATAGCATTATTTACAGGTTGACTATCTCTCATGATTTGATAAGATAATGCCATATGAATAAATTAGCTATTCTAGGTAGTACGGGCAATGTAGGGATGCAGGTTTTGGAAGTGGTGGATCAATACCCAGACAAATTTAGCGTTGTCGCTTTGAGCGCCAATAGCAATGTTGAAATTCTCAAAAACCAAATAGAAAAATATCACCCATTGTTTGTTGGTGTAGCTAATAAAGAAAAAGCCAAAGAGTTGCAGGAGCAAATTGATGTTCCTGTTTTTTTTGGCACCAGAGCCAACATTCAAATAGCCGAGTTGGATTGCTATGACACTCTGATAAACTCTGTGGTGAGTTTGGCTGGCATCGAAGCAACTTTGGTAGCTATCGAAAAAAAGAAAAAAGTGGCTTTGGCCAACAAAGAAGCTTTGGTTTCAGCTGGAGAAATTGTAATGAGAAAATCCAAAGAAAACGGCGTGCAGATTATGCCAATTGATTCTGAGCACAGCGCCTTGTTTCAATGTCTCAATGGAGAAGATATTGAGAATGTTCATCAACTCGTGATCACTTGCTCAGGCGGGGCTTTGCGCGACAAGAGCAAAGAGGAAATTGAGCAGGCCACAGTGGCAGACGCTTTGGGGCACAAAACTTGGAGCATGGGCAAAAAAATCACCATTGATTCAGCAACACTCATGAACAAGGGCTTTGAAGTAATTGAAGCAATGTGGCTATATGACATGCCGATTGAAAAAATAAAAGTTATCATTCATCCAGAAAGCATTGTTCATTCTATGGTGGAATATTCAGATGCGAGTGTCATTGCACAGTTGTCAGAACCGGATATGCGTTTGCCGATTCAATATGCATTGTCCTATCCAGAGCGTTGGGAGGCGCCAATCAAGCGCTTTGAGTTCAACAAAAATCTCACTTTCCAAGAACCTGACCTAGAAAGATTCCCTTGTTTGGGTTTGGCCTTTTGGGCAGCCAAGGAATTGGGTACTTTGCCAGCCGTGATGAATGCCGCCAATGATCTTATGGTAGCTAAATTTCTAGAGGATGATTGTCGTTTCGGAGACATATTCGCAACCATCAGAAAAGTTATGGAGGCACATGAAAATATAAAAAATCCAACACTGGCGGATATCAATGCCGCCATTCAATGGTCAAGAATAGAGACGGAAAACATATTCAAGCAGAAACAATTATGAACATCGCAATAATTTTGGCTTCGGGTTTGGGCAAAAGAATGGGCGCCGGCAAAAACAAAACTCTTTTGAGTTTGGGTGGCAAGCCTTTGGTTTTTCATGCCATCAACAATTTTCAAAAATCAAAAATAATCGATCAAATCATTTTGGTGGTGCGAGAAGACGAGAGGAAAGTTTTTCAAAAAATTGTAGAAAAATATCGCTTGAAAAAAGTCTCAGCCATAATCTCAGGTGGCCAAGAAAGACAGCATTCAGCGTACAATGCCGTGAAATTTGTGGGAGAAAATTTTGCCAAAACAAAAGATATAATTCTGCTTTTTCACAATGGCGCTAATCCTTTTGTTTCTCAAAAAGAGATTGATGAAGTTGTCGCAAATGCCAAAAAATTTGGAGCAGCCGTAGTGGCACACAAAACCAAAGACACGATTAGACGAGTGAAAGGCAATGGTTTGTCAGTGGGCGTTGTCGATCGGGCTGATCTTTGGAATATGCAAACTCCGCAAGCCATCAAATTGCCCTTGGCAAGCAAAGCTTTTTTGCAAGCCGAGGCAGACAATTTTTTGGGCACTGATGATGTTTCGCTGGTGGAACGATTAGGAAAAAAAGTTCAGGTCGTGACAGCTTCGGAAAACAATTTCAAAGTCACCACGCCCATCGATTTGGATTTAGCTAAAATTGTTTTAAGAAAAATAATAAACCCCAGTTAAATAATCGGCCTACAGCCGAATTTAACGGGGTAAAGAAAATATGTTTAGAATTGGACTTGGACAAGACTCACATCGCTTTGGCACAGAGGAAAATAAAAAGTTGATATTGGGTGGCGTGGAAATTCTGGGTGAAAAAGGGATGGAAGCCAATTCGGATGGCGATGTGATTTTGCACGCTCTCTGTGCGGCTATTGAGCAATCCTTGGGCAGAACTAGTTTCTCTGTTTATGCTGACACTCTGTGCGCGCAGGGCATCATAGACAGTCTGGAATATCTGAAAGTGGCTATGGAGCATTTGGCGGAAGATGGTTATGTCATCAATAATATAGGCATTTCAGTGGAGGGAGCGCATCCCAAAATTTTGCCCATCGAAGATCAAATCAAGAATCATTTAGTAGAAATTTTAGATATAGAAAAAAGTAGAATTGGCATCAATGCCACTACTGGTGAGGGTCTGACAGTTTTTGGTCGGGGCGAAGGTCTGCAGGTTTTTGCAATTGTTAGTTTGACGAAAAATGAAAAAAATTAAATTGTATTCACTAGCCAAAATAAATCTAACTTTGGAGATTATTAAAAAACTTCCCAGTGGTTTCCATAGTTTGCGTTCGATCATGGTGAAAACGGAAAATCTGCAAGATGAAATCGAAATGATTTTTGATGAAGAAAAAGATGGCATCAAAATAGTTTGTGATGACAAAAGTATTCCGACTGATGAAAAAAATATTTGCTGGCAAATAGCGGAAAAGTTTTTTTCAATTTCGAAAAAGAGAATTGGATTGACAATCAAAATAAAAAAGAAAATTCCCGCCTTGGCTGGCTTGGGTGGTGGTAGTTCCAACGGCGCGACAGTTCTTTTGGCACTCAATGATCATTTTGGAAAACCTCTCAATTTCAAAAAATTAATCAAGCTGGCAGACGAAGTCGGCAAAGACATTCCCGTTTTTCTCATTCCAGACAAAGCCGTTTTTGTCAGTGGAGCAGGGGAGAAGTTGAAACCTCTGAAAAATTTCCCTAAATTAAATTTGCTATTGATCAATCCGAAGGGTGAGATTGCCACAGGCTGGGCTTATGGTGAACTAGATAGGCGAATGTGGTTTATGACAGACAAGCGCAGAAAAAACCTTTCAGCTATCATACTCAAAAACACACAAAACATTGAAAGGCTCAGTGGCCTGATGCACAATGATTTCAGTTTGGTGACTGAAGAGCTTTTTCCTGTCATCCGAGAAATAAAAGGTTGCCTGAGTGTTTTTGGCTGTCTAGGAGCTTCCATCACTGGCAAAGGCCCAACGGTGGTGGGCATTTTCAAAACCAAAAAAGAAACTTTGCAAATGAAGGCCATGCTCAAGAAAAAATACCCAGACTTTTTTGTGGAATTGGGATGATTAGTCTAAAAAAGCTCATGTATTGACATAAAATAATAGTTATACTAAAATGATATTGTAATATAATTTTAGTAAAAAGTATCAAAAAATATGTATATAGAGCGAAAAATAGAGCCTCTAATTCTAGGCTACTTAGAAAAAAAGGAAATTATAGCCATTGTTGGCCCAAGACAGGCTGGCAAAACTACACTTCTAAAAAACATTCAAGCTAGGTTGGAAAACTCGATTTTTTTGAGTTTTGAGGATCGAGAGGATTTGGAACTCTTTGAGCAGGACATTAAAGGATTTGCCAAAAAATATCTCCACCATAAATATATTTTTATTGATGAATTTCAGTATTCAAAAAATGGTGGTAAATTGTTGAAATATTTATTTGATACCTTTCCAGATAATAAGATTATTATTTCTGGCTCTTCGGCGATTGATCTGACCATCCATGCCATCAAATATTTAGTTGGTCGAGTTTTAGTTTTCAATTTGTATCAACTGGATTTTGAAGAATTTTTGAAATTCAAGGACGACAATCTTTTTAGAATTTATGCGGATAATAAAAAAATAGTTGATTTGAAAAATAATAAGATTGGTGCTCTGAGTATTTCAAAAAACATCATTGAGCAATTCAACAAAATATTGGAAGAATTCATTATTTGGGGTGGCTATCCGCGAGTAGTGTTGGCTGAGACGGAGGAAGAAAAAAAGATTATTCTTAAAAACATTTACAATACCTATTTCTTACGGGATGTTAAGGATTTACTTGGTTTAGCCGATGATTTTAAGCTTTCAAGACTATTGCGTGCGCTTTCAGTTCAAATTGGACAATTAATTGCGTACAACGAGCTTGGAGATGTTTCAGGCTATGATTATATAACGTTGAAAAAATATATAAATATTTTAGAGAAGACATTTATTTGTAAGACAATCAGACCATTTTTTGTTAATAAAAGAACAGAAATTGTGAAGAATCCAAAAGTATATTTTTTCGATACGGGATTGCGCAATTATGCAATAAATGATTTTAATAAATTGGAAAATAGATTGGATAAGGGATTTTTGTATGAAAATTTTATTGCCACGCAATTTATTAAGTATGATATGGAGATAAATTTTTGGCGTACAAAATCTGATTCAGAGGTTGATTTTGTTTTTGAAGTGAACAATGAAAGGATTCCATTGGAAAGTAAGAGTAATTTTTCAAAAACTAAAATATCTAAATCCCTAACTACTTTTATGGGAGAATATGAACCAAGCTTTGCTGTAATCGCTAATGAAAGCTTATGTGAAATTGTAGATATGAATAAAACACGTGTTTATTTTCTGCCGCATTGGATTATTTAAAATAATATGACAAAATCTACAAAAAAATCAAAATACGAGACTTATTGTGAATGCTTGAAATGTGGTGATAAAATTCCGATGGATACAAATAAGCAAATGGCCAGCTGTAAGTGCAAGGCTGTAGCTGTAGATGGTTGCGAATTTTATACAAGAATAATTGGAGATGAAAAAGATTGGAAGGAAGTTAGAATCGTAAAAAACTAAACACGCTATTCATTTAGTATGTTTTTATTCAAAAATAGCCGTATCTTTTCGCAAGTCATACTTTGCAAATAGTACTACTAATTGCAAACTAACACTTTAAATTATGGCAAACCATACTCGACTAAAAATCATATTTTTCATAAAGTATAGTTGCCGAAACAGTGTCAATCTCTACTGGACAAATTTGTATGAAAAATGTAAGACAGTACTTGAATGCGATGAGTTATGAGTTATAAAATAAGTTGAAGATTTTAGGGCAAATATTACAATGTTGACTATTATCTATGATTTGATAAAATAAGGTATATGAAAAAGGAAGTTGGAAAAATAAAACATGACCAGCAGACAGTTGTCTTGGAAGACATAAATTCCAAGATGTCTTTGGTGTTGGAGCAATTTTCCGGACTCAATAAAAAGATAGACAGTAACCACAAGGAATTCGTGGAATTCAAGGGAGAAATGGTTGAGTTTAGAGGGAATTTTATTGGATTTAGAAAAAAAATGACTGAATTCAAAAATGAAATGACAGACTTCAAGAGTGAGATGACAGGATTCAAGGGTGAGATGCTTAGTTTCAGAGATCAAACCAATGAAAACCTCAAAGTAGCTTTGGAATATCTTTTCAGAATTGACGAGGAAATTCAAGGAGTGAAGACAGAAATCGAAGATTTAAAAACTCGTCCGCAGAAAAAAGCCGATAGTGAAAAAATATTGAAATTAGAAGAGAGAATAATGAAGCTGGAAAAACTTGTCTTTGCCAAACTTGCTTAAAGAAAAAATTGCTTACTATATGAAGCATTCTGCCCACGCAGAGTGTTTTTTTATCCAAAAAATAATCTATCCTTGCCAAACAATCCCAGTCATAATATAATATCTTGGTGCCCAATTGGTGCACAAACAAATAGACCTGCTTCTGAATAATTTTTTTGGCCAAAACTTTTATTTTCAGCCAGAAGAATCATTTAGGTATAAGTCTTATAAGAGGTGCAAACTTCCCGAAGAGGAGAGGTGAGCACGCTTTTTTATTTATTTCAAAAAGCAAAATAAACAGTATTTAAAATAAAAATTCTAAAAATAAATGACAGAAAAATTTCAAGACTATGATCATTTCATTATACAACGATATTTGTGGCTTATAACTATTTACTTAAGAATGCTATAAAGAGCTTATCCTATAGTGACTTTTGTGATTTTTTCGGGTTTAATATCAGACATATCAAAAGAAGTGAGAAAAATAAAAAAATTAGAGCTAGTATAATCAAAAATATTCCATCAGAAATTAGGAAGTATGTAACTTTTAATCATGAATTAACTAGGCGGGATTTGGTTTTGAAGTCCATGTCACCACATCCTTTCTTTGAGAGCGAAAAAACATTTAATATAGCTAAGAAAAATATTGATAGGATAGTATTTTTCGTATATAATTTGAATGTTGAGTCTGGCAAAGATTTAAATAAGCTATTTGCTGCTAACTTTTTTGATCTAATTTATCTTTCAAACGCATTAGATTGGATTTACTGGCATAATTCAGAGGAAAAAATTAATATTAGAAAGATAATTGATAACATCAAGGGGGTATCAAATAAAGGTGCCACATTGATTCTAGAGCACTTAGTTTCAAGAAAAACGGCATTTTCTGAATATTTAAATAAAGTAGACATCGATAAATCGATTGATTATGTAATATATAAGTATAATTGGAAATTAAATAAAATTTTAATTAACAAATGTGATGAGTAATAAATTGCAAAAAATATCAGTCAAGGGACTAATTTACAGGGATGGTAATGTGCTGATGCTTAATGATGAAAAAGGTAATTGGGAACTACCAGGTGGGAAGATTGATTTTGGTGAACATCCCGAGGACTCATTGAAAAGAGAATTTTCGGAGGAGCTAAATGTGGAAAATCTAACAGTTGGTGGATTAGTTGATGTTTGGGATTTTGTAGTTTCTAAAGATAATATTGATTATCAATTTATTATTGTAGTTTACTGGTGTTTTTTTGATGATAAAGAAATTGAGATAAGTGATGAGCATATGGAATATAAATGGATAGCTATTGATGACATTGATAAATATAAGATGAAGGATGGCTATAGGGTTAGTATTAAAAAGTTTAATGATAGTAAGAAATAAATATATGAATATGGAAATCGGAAGGGATTTTTATAAAGGATTTATGGAAAGCAATGCTATTTTAGAAAGATTTAGAAATTTAGATATTTCAAGTAAGATAAGAAAGATAGATCTTATGAAAGCATGTGAATTCCCCTTACCTAAAACGGAGTATTTTGACATTGAAGACAGGAGCGGCCTGCTGGACAGCATTACGCGTAAGATAGAGGGCGGTATTGATGCCTTGATAGTGAGAGTAGCTTGTGTTCCAGATAAAAAGTCGATGCCTTGTTTTTGCATAGAAAGTGAAGGAGATATTGAGCATGCTTTTGAAGGTATAGATAGCTTGATGGGGAGAGACCAAGCAGTAACAAGTTTTATTCTTCAAGAGGCTATTCCCGATAGATATAAGAATGATAAGATTTCTGGAAGAATTGTTTTTGAGACAAGTGATGGTTCGTCGCTTGAACAAATAATGGAAATATATAAGGGCGCTAAGGGCACTGGAATTCTAAATGATTTGGATGTAAGAGATAAAAACTATAGACGGTTTGAAAAGAAATTTGGAGGAATTATTAAATTGGCTTCTTCAATTGATGAACAATCGGATATTCAGGAGTTAGAAGTTCAAGGGATAAGTGAATTTATTAAAAATAATGAAATCAAGATGTTAAAAGTGAGAGATATTTTTGCAAGAAGCAAAGATAAAAAGGCTAACGAAACACCTATATGTTTCGAATTTTCATATTTTAGGGGGGATATAGTTTTTACTGACTTCGATTAAATGTAAGTCTTATTATTTAACAGATATGTGTGGTATATACGGAGTGGGTTCGATTGGATTAGATGAAGATAACAATAAATATATTGCTGAGGTTAAGGCTGGGTTAAGCGATTTGATTCATCGTGGTCCAGATTCGCAAACTATTGTTGCAAGCGGAGAAAAGAGTTGGATCATTGGTCAGGATAGACTGTCGATAGTTGGCATGGATGATAAAACAATAAAAAATTATATTAGTTCCATAAAATTTAAAAATAGTGGTGGAGATGAATATTTACTGGCTTTCAATGGAGAGATATATAATTATAAAGAGCTTAGGGATGATTTAGAATTGTTGGGCTATGATTTTGCGACTTCTTCTGATTCTGAGGTTTTATTAAAATCATTGGTTGAATATGGTAGCGATATAATCGAAAGGCTGGATGGCCAATTTGCCTTTTTCTTTAGGCGGTGCAGTGAGAATGAGATTATAATGGCTAGAGATAGAATGGGTAAAAAGCCTCTTTATTATTCTTACGAAAACGAAAAATTGAGATTTTCTTCTGAACCAGAGCCACTAGTTAGAGCTATTGGTTTTGTACCAGACATTAAATCAATCGCATCTCTTTTCGTGAATGGAGTTTTTTTGCGTCTGGTGATGAACCATCTGGTAATTCTTTATATCTTGGAATAAAACAAGTTAAGCTCGGTGAGATAATCACATATTATGAGAAAAGCAAAAGATTTCATAGGGATATTTTTGCCAATATACCAGTTGTCGATGAGGAATATAATACTAACATTGGATATGTTGAAGACCTGAGGAATGAGGTAATGAGGTCAATAGTAAAACGAATACCGGATGAAGCTAATGTCGGAGTTACGCTAAGTGGAGGATTGGATTCAAGCTTAATAACATTAATAACTGCTGATCATTTAAATACTTCAAAAAAAGAATTAATAGCATCATCAATTTTTTATAACAATCAAAAAGAAAATATTGATTATGAATTTGCCGAGATGATTGCAAGCACAAGGAAGAATATAAGACTTATAAAAACTGAAATTTCACCCGATAATTTTTTAGATGAATTGGAGGATGTGGTGAGGGCTTTGGGTATACAAAATAGCATACGCCAATTGGCTATGTATAAAAATTATAAAACCTTAAAAAACCAAGGCATTAAAGTTGCACTGGCTGGAGAGGGTGCGGATGAATTTAATTGGGGATATTGGCATAGATTTACTGGATTTAAGGAGGATCAAGTCGTGGGCAAGTTTATGGTGAATTTTAAAGAATCAATGATTGAAAGTGGCAAATATGCTGAACAATTATTTAGTGAGAATATTAAATCAGAAATTAACATCAATAAGATTAGTGGGTATTTAATAGAATTATTCAATGGCTTTAAGGCGGGTGATTTAGGCGTAAAAGTTATGGGCTTGTATGCTATCCCATTTTTAGGATATTTAAATAAGGCAAATGATCGGTTGTCTATGGCAAATTCGATAGAAACAAGATTTCCTTTTCAAGATATAAATTTAGTTCAGATGTGTTTGAAAATACCAAAGAGCTTGCAAGTAAATGATCATCTCGAGAAATTAGCACTGAGATCAGCCTTTAGCTACATACTACCGAAAGATATATACATGCGTAGAAAAAGTCCATTGCCAGCAGCTTCTAATATGGAATACCATAAGAAAATAAGTGAAGAGTTTAAAAAAAGACTAGCCAGTGTAGATTCTAGTTTTTGGGAATTATTTAATAAAAAAAGATGGAGCCTGATTTCAAAATTATATGATAAAAAAATAAATATCTTATTAGCAAGTTATGGTGATTCTGAAGTGGCTGGCGGTAAATTAATGCTAAAGAGAAAACTAGGTGAAAGTGTTGATATTAATGATATAAGAACTAATGATATTTTTAAACTCTTAACCACGCTTGTTTGGTACGAACAAAATCTACCATTCAAATGTAAATTATAATTTTATGCCAGAAAATTTATTGGACATTGTAACTGAGCATGGAAATTTAAGGAATCAATTAGAGTCTGAGGATTATTGTTTGGATAATGCCTCAGTCTTTTCTCAATCTCAGGTGGCGGATCTTGTTAAGATATATAAAAAAATAAATAGAATTAAAAACAAATCAGCTTGTGATAGAAATGATGTATTTTATGATAAAGAAGGTAAATTGATCCATGTTGCAGAATCAGCGCAATTTAGTATTGATGAAATTGAATATTATTCGAATTTAGCATTATCCCTCAAGAAAATTTTCAAAAATAAGGATGGCGCGCGCGAGAGAAATATAATTGCATCGATAGGAAATATTTTAAAAGGAAAAATTGTATTAAACTTATTTATCCAGCCAAGCCCTAGAACACATCGATCGTTTGAGGCGGCTGCTAAAATTTTAGGTGCGGATGTCATAAATGAAAAAGACATTGCATTATCTTCTCTCCTTTCGAGAAAGGAAGCTTTTTCAGATGCAATAAGAACTTTTTACAATTATGCGGATGCCTTTATTATTAGAGCTCCTTGGAATTATTCAACTGAGGAATCAATTTTTGCACAGGATATTTATGATGAATGCAAGTCAGTTTTGAATGCTGGATCAGGTAGGCGAGAGCATCCAACGCAGGGATTAACAGATATGACGACAGTCAAAGAAATGTTGGATTTAAGTGAATTTAAGCAATTGGGTCAAAAAAAAGTTGTTATAATCGGGACAAAATATCTTCGAGCGTTACGTTCTTTTGTGCAGATGCTAGTAAAAGTGTCACCGGATTTAAATTTTGTCCTTGTTGATTCGCCTGATAATTGTATTAATCCAGAATTGGAATCTATCTTTAAAAAGGCGGGTATTGCTTACAAGGAATCTTCAGATTTAAAAAATGAAATAGTGGGAGCATCAATTGTTTATTTGGCTTGTGTGAATAAGAAGGTCATGGATTATGATAATAGCAAATATTTCTTATCACTTGATTTGGCTAAGAAATTGAATAAGAATGCAGTAATTCTGCATCCATTACCACGTATTGATGAATTAGATCAGTCGATAGATAATTTAAATGTATCAGGCATATGGAAGCAAGTGGAGAATGGAAAATTCCTTAGGGCAATTTTACTATTGTCAGTATTTAGAAAAACGGCAGAATTAGAGAGGATTATTGCATCTGTATAGCATTGAAATGCTTAATTTTACTGTTATAACATTGTTGGTAATTTAGATAATGCGGTTGTGAGAGAGGCCGTGATACCTCATTTAAAAATCTAATGATGAGCCCTTTCGATTTTTCAAATAAAAAACCTAGGATTCTAACAATTAATCTATCAAATATTAAAAAATTAGATACGCGATAGTTTTTTATCAATCTCT
>Ga0209211_10004300_pt1 | contig 22327 bp, 17 predicted proteins | sample RifGroA2_FD_183992 | JGI IMG/M metagenome (GOLD analysis project Ga0209211, IMG submission 183992) | Groundwater microbial communities from Rifle, Colorado, USA - Groundwater A2 (SPAdes) (version 2) | ecosystem: Environmental > Aquatic > Deep subsurface > Groundwater | place: Rifle, Colorado...
CGGTCACCCGCCACGCCACCCAACCAGCGCATCAGCGGCCCGAACGGCCCGCTGAACAGGGTGTGCTTGCCCATCCAGTAGATCCGGGCACGGGCGGCAAAGCAGAACATCAGGGTGAGCGGAAAATCCCAGTTGCTGGTGTGCGGCGCACCGATCAGCACGTACTTCTGCAGATGGGGAAAGTCGCCTTCCAGCCGCCAGCCGAGCAGGCGCAGGGTGGCAACGGAAAACCAGCGACAAAGGGTACGCACGACCGGCGTATCGAAAATGGTGTAGTGCATGCAACGCCCCAAAGGCGATAACCGCAGGGGCTAGCGCAATCCGATCAGCTTGCCGGCCACCAGGGTGGCCGGCGCAAAGAGGGCGAGAGTGTACACCATGTGTCGCGGCACAGGCTTATTGCGCCGTCAGCTGGCCGGTGACGATCAGTTCGATGATGCGCTCGGCGGTATCCATGTCCGCCTGCTGGTAGGCCGACTTGACGTAGGGCAGCAGGCGCGCCAGTTCCGCTTCGCTGGCATTCGCGGTCAGTGCCGACATGTCGTAGATGAAGCGCACGAACAGCACACCCGGCTCCGGCTCCTCGATGCGCATGATGCGCGAGCCGCCCGGGTGCAGCTCCGTGGCCTGCGCGTGGTAGCGCACCTCCTGCTCCACCTCCAGCTCGATACGCTCGTGCACGATCAAGGCGCCGAAGGCGATTTCGCGCTGCCAGACACTGCCCTCGCGCGCCACGATGCGCGCACTGGTGATGTTTTCGTCGAACTGCATCGGCAGCTCGGCGCGCAATACCAGCCCCTGCCACAGCTGCTGCCGGGTCAGTGCCGGCGCCTGGCTGCTATCGGCGGGAGAGATGCGAATCAAATGTTCAAACTGCATGACAACAATCCTCACAGTGGCGGTTCCGCCGGTGATGTTCTGATGCCGGCCATTGTAGCTTGGTTGCAATTTCGCAACATAAAAAGCCGGCATCCTCGGCATTCTTTAATCAAACAACACAGCAGCTTAAAGCGATTAATTACACATTATTAAGCGATCCCGATAACGCCCATAAATAAACATTTAGACATGCTTTAATTGCATACGCTATGCCATAACAGAGCATGCCCATAAGGCCATGTTGTGGCACCGCCAGCCGGCTACCAACCGCAGCGGCCGGCCATAGCAGCACAGAAGATCAACCCCACACCAACATCGAGACACGGGTTCGCTTCTTCCCATGATTGCACCATTACAAAAAGCGTCGTACCTCGGCAATGCCAGCGTCAGCCAGTTTGTGGCCCAGCTGGCCGGCTGGCTGGATGGCGAGGCGTTTGGTGAACACCAGTTCTACATCCGCGACAAGATCCTGCCGGACGGCTACGACCGCGCCTTCCGTGCCGACACCCTGCAGCAGGCCTTCCAGCGCTTTTACTGGAATGGCCGCCACTACGACCAGCATCTGGCGATCCAGCAGTCGCTGCGCGAACGGCTGAGCCTGGCACTGAGCCAACAGCACGACGCACTGGTCGACATCATCGACGACACCCTGCTGTGGGCGTCCGGCGGCAAGGTGATCAAGCTGTACACCCTGAACCGCGACTGGGCCCGCAGCCATGCGGCCAACCTTGCCGTCAAGCTGCAGCGTAGCCTCGCCATTTTCGCCAGCGACACACCGGATTGCAGCGCCTTCGACGGTGAACTGCGCATGAACGCCGGCTTTACCAAAGTGTACACCCTGGCCGCGCCGCGATTGCTGGCCTATGACGGTCGCACCGGCGCCGCGCTGGGCTATCTGGTACGCCAGTTCTGCGAAAAGAACCGCCTGCTGCTGGACCCGAACCTGTGCTTCCCGTGGGCACCGGGCGCGTCCACCATGAACCGCAACCCCAGCACCGAGCTGCTGCACTTCAAGCAGCTGGCCAACCGCAGCCGCTTCCACGCCGAATGGAAAATCCGCGCCGGCTGGGTGCTGGGTGCCGCCTGCGACGCCGCCAGCAGCGACTGGTGCAAGGGCGATGCCGGCCTGCGCCGCGTCGAGGCTGCGCTATTCATGATCGGTTACGACATCCCGCTGGCCAAGAAACCGGCCCGCACCGGCCGCAGCCTGCTGACCGACTGAGGCGGCCCCGCCTGCACGTCCCCCGCGTTTCTGGCATGATCGGGGCATGGCGACCGCACGGTTGCCATGCCTGTCGACCTCAAGGACCATGCCGCCGTGACTGATCATGTAATGAACTGGGAAGCGCTGCTTTCCACCCGCCGTTTCAAACTGCAGGCCGGAAAGGTACTGGCGTCGCAGGCACCAGCCACGCTGGAGGCCGCGGCGGGCCTGCGCAGCGACTTTCACATCGACCACGACCGGCTGGTGTTTTCCAGCGCTTTCCGCCGTCTCGGGCGCAAGACCCAGGTGCACCCGCTGGCCAGCCACGACCACACCCACAACCGTCTCACCCACAGCGTGGAAGTGGCCAGCGTTGGCCGTAGCCTCGGCAACCGCGTCGGCGCCATGATGCAGCACGCCGAGCTGCTGCCGGCCGGCTACACCCCGTTCGACATCGGCAGCGTGGTGCAGGTCGCCTGCCTGGCCCACGACATCGGCAACCCGCCGTTTGGCCATACCGGCGAGGACGCGCTGCGCGAATGGTTCCGTGACCCGCAACATGCCCACCTGCTGCACGGCCTTTCTGCGGCGGAACAGGCCGACATTCAGACCTACGAAGGCAATGCCCACGGCCTGCGCATGGTCGCCAGCCTGGAAATGTACGGCAGCGAAGGCGGCATGCGCCTGACCTCTGCCGCGCTTGGCGCGCTGATCAAGTATCCGTGGACCTCGGACGCCCCGCGGGCGCAGGCGCGCGGCAAGTTCAACATCTACCGCACCGAGCTGGCCTACTTCGAGCATGTCGCTGCCGAGCTGGGGCTGATCCGCAAGGGCGCGCACGAGTGGGCACGCCACCCGCTGTCCTACCTGATGGAGGCCGCCGATGACATCTGCTACGCCATCCTCGACCTGGAAGACGCGGTGGAAATCGGCATACTCGACGTGCGCGAGTTCGAGGCGCTGTTCAGCCACTTCGGCGAAACCGAGCGCCTGTGGCACACCGACGATCCGCGCCAGAAGTGCGCGATGCTGCGCGGCATCGCCATCGGCCGCTGCGTCGCCGAGGTCGCCGAGAAATTCATGGTGCACCAGGACACCCTGCTGCGCGGCAGCTTCCCCGGCAAGGACCTGATCGACGTCTGCGCGCCGCAGATCAAGGAAACCCTGCTCGCTGCCAAGCTACTTGCCAGTCAAAAGGTGTACCGCCACCGCACCAAGCTGGTCACCGAGCTGGCATCCTACCCCTGCATCGGCACGGTGCTGGACGTGCTGGTGCCGGCGATCCACACCCGCCTGACCCTGGGCGAAGACGCGCTCAGCGCCCGCCACCAGCTGGCACTGAACCTGTTGCCGACACCGCTACACGCCGAACAGGGCCTGTACCACGCCTACATGCAGGTGCTGGACTACATCGGCGCCATGACCGACAACTATGCGGCCAACCTTGCCCGCGAAATCTCCGGGGTCGGCATCCTGTAATCCCGCCCGTGCCGGCAGAACACGCTGTTCTGCCAGCCCCACCCCGCACAAGGGTTTACCCTTGCACACGGCGTCCGGGTGCTGCGCCACAATGTTTGCCCCACCCTCGCGAGCCCGTCCATGTTCGAACGCATCCTCACCATCATCCTGCCGGTTCTGGTCATCGTGCTGATCGGCGGCGTGTACGCCCGCCGCGTGCGCCCGGACATGCGCGCCGCCAACAAGCTGAACATGGATGTCTGTGTGCCGCTGCTGGTGTTTTCCGCGCTGGCGGCCAAGGATTTCGACCTGCTGGCGCACTGGAAGCTGGTGCCGGCGGCGGCACTGATCGTGCTGCTGTCCGGCGTGCTGAGCTGGCCAGTGGCGCGACTGTGCCGCATCGACCCGCGCACCCTGCTACCGGCGATGATGTTCAACAACTGCGGCAACATGGGGCTGCCGCTGGCGCTGCTGGCCTTCGGTCAGCAGGGCTTCCAGACCTTCGTGGTGCTGTTCATCGTTTCCAACCTGCTGCACTTCACCCTCGGCGCCTTCATTTTCAGCCATCACACCAGCCTGGCCGGGCTGCGTCGCAACCCGATCGTGATCGCCACCCTGCTCGGCCTTGTCTTTGGTCTGAGCGGCATCACCCTGCCGGCGTGGCTGATGGCCGGCATCAGGATGCTGGGCGAGATGACCATTCCGCTGATGCTGTTCGCGCTGGGCGTGCGCATGGTGGATGTCAGTTTTGCCGGCTGGCGCGTCGGCCTGCTCGGCGCCGTACTGTGCCCACTGACCGGGCTGGCCGGTGCCGCGCTAGTGATCCCGCTGCTGCAGCTGGCGCCGGAGCAGACGGCGCTGGTGGTGCTGTTCGGCGCACTGCCGCCGGCAGTGCTGAATTTCCTGATGGCCGAGCTGTACCAGCAGGAGCCGGAGCGCATGGCGTCCATCGTGCTGATCGGCAACCTTGCCAGCCTGCTGTTTGTACCGTTAGGCTTGGCCTTTGCCTTGCGCTAGAGTGCCACCGACATGACTGTTACCCGCATCTGCCTGGTTCGTCACGGCGAAACCGACTGGAACGCCGAGCGGCGCCTGCAAGGCCAGCTGGATATCCCGCTGAACGACAACGGCCGGCAGCAGGCTGTCCGCCTCGCCGCCGCCCTCAAGCAGGCCGCCCACCCGTTTGCCGCGCTGTACAGCAGCGACCTGCAACGCGCCGCCAGCACCGCAGCGCCGATTGCACAGCAACTGGGACTGACGGTGTCCGCCTTGCCGGAGCTGCGCGAGCGCCACTTCGGCGCCTTGCAGGGCGTCACCCTGGACCAGGGGCCGAGCCAGCAGCCGCACGCCTGGCACGGCTATAGCCAGCGCGAACCGGCACACGACCTGGGCGGCGGCGAAAGCCTGCTGGCATTCTCCGCGCGCGTGCACCACGCGCTGGTACGGCTGGCGGCGGAACACCACGGCCAGAGCATCCTGCTGGTCTCCCACGGCGGGGTGCTGGACATGGCCTACCGCCTGGCCAGCGGCCAACCGCTGACGGCGCAGCGTGCGGTGCCGATCCCCAATGCCGCGCTGAACTGGCTGGGGGTCGACGCCGCGCAATGGTCTATCATCGAATGGGCCGATCAGCGCCATTTGGCACAAACCCTGGATGAGCTGTAAGGAAACCGCTTCCGGCGCGACTATCCGCTAATCCCCAAGGAGCGCCCAAGGTTGGCCGCAAAGGAGATCCATCATGCCCGACAAGCTTTTCAAGACCCCGGCCGAATGGCGCGCCATCCTCACGCCGGAACAATACTACGTCACCCGCGAAGCCGGCACCGAGCGCCCGTTCAGCGGGGATTACTACCTGCACAGCCAGATCGGTAATTACCACTGCGTGTGCTGCGACGCGCTGCTGTTCGAATCCACCACCAAATTCGACGCCGGCTGTGGCTGGCCCAGCTTCTGGGAAGAAGCGGTCAAGGGCAGCATCCGCCGCATCCGCGACACCAGCCACGACATGATCCGCACCGAGGTGCGCTGCAACCGCTGCGACGCCCACCTCGGCCATGTCTTCGATGACGGCCCGCCCCCCAGCGGCGAGCGCTTCTGCATCAATTCCGTGGCGCTGTATTTCATCGCCAACGAGCAGGCCGAACTGTAGCAACACAGGGATAGCGCCAGCTCGAAGCGGAGATGGTGAAAAGCCGCAACTGGCGCACGCTTCATTGCTCCGCATCGAGCTACAACTGACCAATCAAGACCATGCCCCGTTTGGCCCGACGCCAGTTTGAAAAGGCGTCGCGGCAGGCCCGCCGCTATCCTTTTTCATGCTCCTGAAACCCCGTGCGACGATGACTGTACCGCGCGAGTTCATCGTTCTTGATGCGCATCGTGAAGGCCTGCGGGCACCGGTTCAGTGGCTACAACGGTTTTGCGCGTCAGGGAAAGTGGCTTTGCACGCTGAATCCGATTCGGGCGACAAGACCAGCCTGGCTCAGACTGCGCCGCGATCGCGCCTCAGACTTCCCAGTATTCCTTTTCCCTGCCCTGCACGCCCGGGCTGAGCTGCTCGCGCAGACTGCGCAGCTTTTCCGGCTCGCCACGCACGCGGAACCAGCTACCGTCTTCCTCGGTACGCTCTTCCAGCACCTGGCAGTGGCTGTAGATGTCACCGCGCAACTGTTGAGCCGACCACGGCAGCAGCAGCTCGTCTTCCACCAGATCCTGCTGGAAGAAGGAGACGATGGCCGCGTGCAGGCTGGCCACTTCCTCCGGACGACGCGCACTCATCACCACGCAGCCCGGATAGCGCTGCTGCAGTTCAGCAGTCCAGGCCGCCTGCGCGGCTTCATCACCGACATGGTCGATCTTGTTGAATACGCGGAGGCGCGGCACTTCGTCGGCGCCGATTTCCTGCAGCACTTCGTCGGTCACTTCCAGCTGGCGCAGGAAGCCGGGATCGCTGGCATCAATCACATGCAGCAACAGCGCCGCATCCAGCGCTTCCTCCAGCGTCGACTTGAAAGAGGCCACCAGTCCGTGAGGCAGGTTCTTGATGAAGCCAACGGTATCGCTGACCAGCACGCGCGGCACGCTTTCCGGGTAGAGGGCACGCACCGTGGTGTCCAGCGTGGCGAACAGCTTGTTGGCCACCAGCACCTCGCTGCCGGTCAGCGCCCGCATCAGCGTGGACTTGCCGGCATTGGTATAGCCCACCAGCGACACCCCGCCCAGCCCCAGACCCTGACGTTCCAGACGGCGTGCGCGCTGGGTCTTGCGTTCCAGTTCCATGGCGATGATTTCGCGTTGCAGCTCGGCGATGCGGTCACGCACCTTGCGACGGTCCAGCTCGGTATGCGACTCACCGGCACCACGCCCACCCACGCCGCTACGCTGCCGGCCTTGCGGACCGGCCAGTTTGGCCGCTTCGCGCAGGCGCGGGGCCATATAGCCGAGGCGGGCGATTTCCACCTGTGCGCGTGCCGCGCGTGAGCGGGCATTGCGATGGAAAATCTCCAGAATGACCATGGTGCGGTCCATCACCGCGCACCCCACGGCCAGTTCCAGATTGCGCGCCTGCGACGGGGAAATTTCGTGGTCCACCAGCAACACGTCGAACTCGACAGCATCGGGGGCCAGCGCTGGCGATCCGGCTTCCAGCTCGTCGTTGCGGACACCGCGATTGACGAACGTGCTGACTTCTTCCAGCTTGCCCACACCCAGATAGGCGGTGCGGTCGAAGCTGCTACGCTTTTGCACAAAGGTCTGCACCACCTGGAAACCCAGCGTCTTGGCCAATTCGCTCAGTTCGGCGAGCGACGCCTCGAACTCGACATCACTGACATCCGGTAACTGGACCGATGCCACCAGGGCGTAGCGAGGCTTCTCTTTGACTTCTGTTTGCATGTGCAGATGGCTTCAACTTGATGGCTAACCGAGCATAGTACTCACAAATGGCACCGTCCGTTGCCCGAATGCGTGACCGGCAATCGCTAGCCATTCAATCTGCGCGCGCGGAGAGCGGCCCACTTGGCGCGCGCAGGCTTCGCAGTCCGACAGACGCCACGTTGAACAGCACTTCGCCAATGGCACGTCGACACCACCGAGGAAAATCGCCGCCGAGACGAGATGGTGCCGTCGTGCCCCGACATGCTTTATCTGCCCACCGCCTTGCAGCCAGGCTGGCCGTGTCGCTGGTCAGTGCTTCGGCACTCATGCGGCATCGCGTAATGTAAGACATTCACCAGAAAGGCCGGCAGGGTCTGTCCGCCACCGCTCATCGCCGCCGCCAGGTCATTGGCCAACCACGATCGGAGTGCTACTTGCCGCGATACTCGATGCGCGCGGTCATTTCCTCGATCGCCAGCGCCAGCGCCCTGGCCGCACCTGCCGCATCGCCGGCAACATCGGCGTAGTCGGTCCATTCGCCGTAACGCAGCTGCCAGCCGCCCACCCCCGTGCCCTCTAGCCGCAGGATGTACTCCGGCACAGAGAACTGCTCGCCGGCCGCGGTGGTCAGCGGGCGGTACTGCACCGCGTCGCCCCAGCCGTTCATGACCGGCGCTCCGCCGGAACGGGCGCCATGCATGGCAGCCCGAAGAGATTGAAATGGTTCATCTGCCGATTCTAGCAAGCCGCCGCCGTGCCGGCTGCCGCGCTGGCGTGATGTCTGTTATGCCGCGATGCGACCAGCGCTAGCTGACCACCGGTAACTCGTCCCAGCAGGTGGTCCAGCGCGGCGAGCGTTGCTCCTGCCGCATCCGCCAGTTCGCGCTGACCGCTTCCGACGCCAGTCGCAGCGTGCCGCTGCCATAGTGGCGGTTTACCTGATCCAGCGTCTGCAGCAAGGCGGCACGCCGCGGATCGGTACTGATCGCAAACAGGTCCGGCTGCCGCGCCTGGGCGGCGCTGATTCCCAGCAGCACCACACCGGCCTTCTTGTAGCCGTGGCCGGGCTGGTAGATCGCCTCCAGCCCGGCCAGTGCCGCCTTGACCAGTACAAAGGTGTCGGCGGCGGGACCAGGTAGCGGCACCACCGTCCAGCCGCGCTGCAGCGGCGCGTCGCCAAACGGGTTGCCACGGAGACTGACGCCGACCAGCTGCGCCACGCTGTGCTGCTGGCGCAGCTTTTCGCCAACGCGGGTGGCGTGATGGGTGATCGCCGCCGCCAGCGTGGGCTTGTCGCTCACCGTGCGCGCAAACGAGCGCGACGAGATCAGCTGCTGCCGTGGCGCTGCGATGTCGTCCAGTTCGAGACAGGACTCGCCGTTCAGCTCGGCCACGGTACGCTCCAGCACGATGCCGAAATGGCGCTGGATCAACTGCGGCGCGGCACGCTGCAAATCCAGCGCACTGTGGATGCCAAGGCGGGCGAGCTTGTCCGCGCTACGCCGGCCCACGCCCCAGACCCGGTTTGCGGCCAACCTTGCCAGCAGTTTTTCCTGCCAGTCGCGCGCAAGCCAGTCCCAGGCGAACACGCCGTTGCAGCGCGGATGGGTCTTGGCCACGCTGTTGGCCAGCTTGGCCAGCGTCTTGCTGCTGCCGATGCCGACACAGGTGGGAATGCCGACGCGCTGCAACACATCGGCGCGCAAGCGAGCCGCGTGGTCGCGCAGCTCGGGGATGCCGTCGAGGGTGATGAAGCTCTCGTCGATGGAGTAGATTTCCTGCTCGATGCCCCAGCGCGCCACGACCTGCATCATCCGTTGCGACATGTCGCCATACAGCGCGTAGTTGCTGGAAAACACCGCCACGCCGTGACGGCGGCACTGCGCCGCGATCTGGTAGTATGGCAGGAAGGCACCGATACCGAGCGCCTTGGCCTCGGCCGAACGCGCGACGACACAGCCATCGTTATTGCTGAGCACAATGATGGGTTTGCCGGCCAGATCGGGTCGGAACACCCGCTCGCACGAGGTGTAGAAACTGTTGCCGTCGACCAGCGCAAAGGTGCTCATGTGAAGCGCTTGACGCAGGCGGTGACCACGCCCCAGATGCACAGCTCCTGCTCGCCGCCCAGCTCCAGCGGCGCATAAGCGGCATTCTCCGCCAGCAGCGCCACGCGGCCGTCGCGGCGGTACAGACGCTTGACGGTGAACGCGCCGTCGATGGCGGCCAGCACGATGTGGCCGTGCAGCGGCGGCAGACCGCGATCGACCACCAGCAGATCGCCGTGATGGATGCCGGCATCGGCCATGGAATCACCGGCCACCCGCACCATGAACGAGGACGCCGCGTCACGGATCAGGTAACGGTTGAGGTCCAGCGTACTGTCCCTGTAATCGTCGGCCGGCGACGGGAAGCCGGCCGGCACGCTGGCGCCGTACAGCGGCACGCTCTGCGGCAGCGGCGCTGCGACCGGTAGATAAAGCTGCATGCGGGCCTCTCCATAATCGATTTTTTGATTATGTACGATTTCAAATAAACTGCAAAGCCTGCTGTTGCCATGTGGCAGCCTGCCTCGCCCACCGCTTGCGCCAGCGAGCGTGAGAACTTCTGCCCGCCATCACCGCGCCACACCCCGCCACACCCCGCCTGCGGCCAACCTTGCTCGCCCCACCGGCAGCGCTGCGCACCATGGCGGAGGCCGCCCACCCAGCCGCCACCAGCAGCCGTGACAACGCACCGCGTCAAAGCGCCTATAAATCAACTATCTAGCCCGCAACGGAGACAGGCATGAAGCCGGTTCGGCGCAAACAGTTCGTCAACTTTGGCAGCAGCTCGTCGTGGCCACACGCCACGCCGCCGCTCGCCAGCGCGCCGCCCTCTGTCGCCCTCACTCGGCCGCAACTGGGGGCGGAGTATCTGGCGTGGGCACACTGGCTGGATGCGCTGCACAAGCGCGCCAGCCAGGGCAACGAGGCCGACGCCTGGGCACTGGCGGAAGGCAAGTTGGCCTTCGTGCTGCGCCGCAGCCTGCTGCTGCGCGAAAAAGTCATGCTCGGCGGCAGCCTGTCGCGGGCGGTAACCGAGGAAACCGCGGCACTGGTACAGGAGCTGGAGCAGGTGATTGGCGAGCTGACCGGGCGCGAGATGGTGCCGGTGGACGACTGGCCGCTGCCATACCGCCTCTACCGCCGCCAGGGCGACGCCAGCAAGCCGAATCCCGCCCCCGCCCCCGCCACCGGCCACGACCGCCGCCAGGGCAGCCGCCAGCGCAAGAACCTGCTGTCGCCTCAGGCGCAGCAGGACTGCCAGCAGGCGGTGGGTTGCCTGCGGCTGGCGCTGGAGATTTTGCACCGCCAGCCGCCACTGGCCAAATCCGACGCCTGGCAGGCGGCCAACCTCGGGCTGGCACGGGTAATCGTGCTTGGCCACCTCAGCAGCCAGCTTGCTGGCAAGCTGGTGGGCTAGCAAGTTTCCTGAGCGCGCCGCAGTCTCCCCTTTCTGTGACACCGGCCTTGGCACTATAAAGAACTGCCAACCCGTTCCCCGTCACAAGGAGCGCCTCATGTTGCCAGCCGGTAGTCAGGATGCGGTCGACAGTTTCTATCACCTGCACGGCGAGGATCCGGCCGCGCTGCCGTGTCAGGGGCTGGCCTGTTTTGCCGCCCGGGCGCAGGCACCGGCGGCGTGGCGCGCGGCGCAGCGACAGGATCGTGGGCTGTACTGCCACGGCCAGTGCCACCAGCCACCGGGGGCGCCACCCGTGCGCCCGCACATCGCCAGCCTGCTGCCGCACAGCGTGTTGCTGGACAACGTGCTGGCCGGCGGCATCCACGACTTCGGCGCCTATTTGGCGCGCGGTGGCGGCGTGGCACTGCAGCAGGCGCGCCGCATGAGCCAGGCAGAGCTATTACAGGCGCTGGACGACAGCGGCCTGCGTGGCCGAGGCGGCGCGGGCTTCCCGGCCGGTCGCAAATGGCGCGCCGCGGCGGCGGCCAGCGGCAGCCGCAAATACCTGGTGGTGAACGCCGACGAAGGCGACCCCGGCAGTTTTTCCGACCGTTACCTGCTGGAAGACGATCCGTATTGCCTGATCGAAGCTTGCCTGATCGCAGCGCAGGCGATTGGCGCCCGCCACGGCGTCATCTACCTGCGCAAGGAATACCCGCACGCCGCCCGCGTGCTGCAGGTCGCGCTGCAACAGGCACGCGATGCCGACTGGCTGGGGACGGATTTCGAGCTGACGCTGCACATCGGCGACGGCAGCTACCTGTGCGGCGAGGAAACCGCGCTGCTCAATGCGCTGGAGGGCAAACGCCCGGAGGTGCGGCTGCGCCCGCCGCAAATCACCGCGCACGGGCTGCACGGCCAGCCCACGCTGCTGCACAACGTGGAAACCCTGTGCGCGGTGCCGTGGATCATCCGCCACGGCGCGGCGGCCTACGCCGCACTGGGGGTTGGCCGCAGCCGTGGCAGCAAGCTGCTGTCGCTGAATGCGAGCTTCAACCGCCCCGGCCTGTACGAGGTGCCATTCGGCCTGCCGCTGAGCGCCATCGTGACCGAGCTGGGCCTGGGGCTGCGTCACGGCCAACTGCGCGGGCTGATGATCGGCGGCCCGCTGGCTGGCCTGGTGCCGCCGGCGCTGCTGGACACGCCGCTGGACTACGAGGCGCTGCACGCCATCGGCTGTGCCGTGGGCCACGGCGGGGTGATTGCCTTTGCCGACGACACCCCGCTGCTGGCCATCATGGCCGAGGTGTTCCGCTTTGGCGCACGCGAGTCCTGCGGCAAGTGCACGCCCTGCCACTACGGTGCCGCCGAGCTGGCACGGCAGTTTGCCGCCGCCGCGGATGGTCAGGCCATAGACGGCGCCCGCTGCCGGGCCCTGCTGGACAATCTGGCACAGGCCAGCCTGTGCGGCCACGGCCGCGGCCTGGCCGAATTCGCCCATGCCCTGCAACGCCACTATCCGGAGGAGCTGCGCGCATGCCTCGCCTGATACTCAATGGCTTATCCTGCGACGTGCCGGCCGGCACGCTGCTGCTGGACGCGCTGGCCACCGCCGGCAGCCCGGTGCCGCAGCTGTGCCACGACGCGCGACTGGCACCCAGCGGCGGCTGCCGACTGTGCCTGGTCGCCATCGACGGCCAGCCGCTGCCACAGCCCGCCTGCTCCACCCGTGCCGAGGACGGCATGGTGGTACAAAGCCATACCCCGGCACTGGAAGCGCTGCGCCGCAGCAATCTGCAACTACTGGCCGAGCGCTACCCGGCCAGCGCCGTGACAGCGCATCCCGAGCTGCCCTTCCATGCGCTGCTGCGCCAGTACCACATCCAGCCTGGCGGCAAAGTGGCCGGCAACGGCTTTCACGACGACAGCCACCCCTACATCGGCGTGGACATGGATCGCTGCATCCACTGCCAGCGCTGCGTGCGCATCTGCGACGAGGTGCAGGGCCAGTTCGTGTGGGCGGCGTGGGGGCGCGGCGAGCAGACCCGCATCGCCACCGCGCACGGCAACAGCATGCTGGCCGATGGCTGCGTCAGCTGCGGCGCCTGTGTCGACAGCTGCCCCAGCGGCGCACTGTTCGACAAGCCGGCAATGGCCGCGCAGCAATGGGCGCGCACCACCTGCGGCTACTGCGGCGTCGGCTGCCAGATGGATGCCGGCAGCGCCGATGGACGCGTGGTGGCGGTGCGCCCGGCGCAGCACCCGGTGAACCGTGGCCACCTGTGCCTGAAGGGCCGCTACGGCTTCGAGTTCAACCATGCCGCCGACCGCGTCACCCAGCCGATGATCAAACAGCACGGCGAGTGGCAGCCGGTGAGCTGGGATGAGGCGCTGAGCTTTGTCGCCAACCGCCTGCTGGCCATCCGCGGCCAACATGGGCCGGACGCCATCGGCGTGCTGGGCTCGGCGCGCGCCAGCAACGAGGAAAACTACCTGGCACAGAAGTTTGCCCGCGTGGTCATCGGCAGCAACAACGTCGACTGCTGCGCCCGCGTCTGCCACACCCCCAGCGCCAAGGCGCTGAAAACCATGCTCGGCACCGGCGCGGCCACCAACCACTTCGACGACATCGAGCAGGCGCGTACCCTGCTGCTGTGCGGCTGCAACCCCACCGAGAACCACCCGGTCATCGGCGCCCGCATCAAGCAGGCGGTACTGCACGGCGCCAGGCTGGTGGTGATCGACCCCCGCCGCACCGAGCTGGCCGCGATGGCCGACCTCCACCTGGCGGTGCGCCCCGGCCATAACGTGCCGCTGCTCAATGCGATGGCCGCCACGCTGATCGAGGAAGACCTGCTGGACCGCGACTTCATCGCCGCGCGGGTGACGGGCTACGCCGAACTGGCCGACTTCCTGCGCGACTACACTCCGGAACGGGTCGCCGCCGGCTGCGGCGTGGCCGCCGACGACATCCGCGCCGCGGCACGATTGTATGCCACGCAAACCCCGGCGATGTGCCTGCACGGCCTGGGCGTCACCGAGCACCTGCAGGGCACCGAAGGCGTGATGTGCCTGATCAACCTGGCCCTGCTCAGCGGCAATCTGGGCAAACCCGGCAGCGGCATCAACCCCTTGCGCGGGCAGAACAACGTGCAGGGCGCCGCGCACATGGGCTGCGACCCGGCCACCCTGACCGGCGCGCAATCGTTTGCCGACGCAGGCGAGCGCTTCGCCGCGCACTGGGGCACACCGCTGCCAAAAAGCCGCGGGCTGGACCTGCTGCAGATGATGGATGCCGCCCGCGACGGCCGGCTCAAGGCGCTGTGGGCCATCGGCTACGACATCTACCTGACGCTGGCCAACGAGGCCGCCACCGCCACCGCGCTGGCGCAGCTGGAGCTGGTCATCGTGCAGGACCTGTTCCTCAACGAGACCGCGCGCCGCTTCGGCCACGTGTTCCTGCCAGCTGCCTCCTTCCTGGAAAAGGACGGCACCTTCATGAACGCCGACCGCCGCGTGCAGCACATCCGCCAGGTGGTGCCGCCACCCGGCGATGCACTGCCCGACTGGCAGATCATCTGCCGCCTGGCCGCCGCCATGAACCAGCAGACGGGCTTCGACTTTGCCGACCCGCAGGCTATCTGGGACGAGATCCGCGCGCTGTGGCCGGCCGGAGCCGGCCTGAGCTATGCGCGACTGGCGCAGGAAAGCCTGCACTGGCCCTGCCCCGATGAACAGCACCCCGGCACACCGGTGCTGCACGGCGAGCGCTTTGCCACCAGCCAGACCGCCACGCTAGCGTGCATCCCGTTCCTGCCCAGCAGCGAGCAGCCGGATGACGACTATCCGCTGCTGCTGGTCACCGGCCGGGTGCTGACCCACTTCAACGCCGGCACCATGAGCTATCGCGGCCGCAATGCGCTGCTGCGGCCATCGGACACACTGGACATGGCGCCGGTGGATGCCGCGCGGCTGGGGCTGCAACAGGGCGAGCGCGTGCGCATCCACAGCCGCTACGGCAGCGCGGTGCTGCCGCTGAATATCAGCGAGGCACAACAGCCGGGACAGCTGTTTGCCAGCTTCCACCGCCCGGACCTGCTCGTAAACCGGCTGACCTCCGCCGTGCGCGACCGGCTGGTGCACTCCCCGGAATACAAGCTGACCGCGGTGCGGGTGGAAAAACTGGCGGACTGAATCAGAGGAACGGCCATGGCGCTGTACGGTTTTGATGCCTTCTCGCCGGCGCAGATCGCCGAGAAGATCGAGCAGGTCGGCGTCAGCAAGGCGCGGCTGTCGTTGCTGCAGATGGTGCTGCTGGGCATGCTGGCCGGGGCCTTCATCTCGCTGGGCGCGCTGTATTTCGTGCTGGTCGTGAGCGACGACACGCTGGGCTTTGCCGCCAGTCGCGTGCTGGGCGGCGTGGTATTTTCCTTGGGGCTGTTGCTGGTGGTGGTGGCCGGGGCCGAGCTGTTTACCGGCAACAACCTGCTGATGATGGCCTGGGCCGATGGCCGCATCAGCAGCTACGCGCTGCTGCGCAACTGGCTGGTGGTGTGTGCGGCCAACTTTGCCGGCGCCGCCGGCATGGCGCTGCTGGTGTGGCTGTCCGGCCACCCGGCGATGAACGATGGCCGCGTGGCGGTGCTGGTAGTCACGCTGGCCGGGGCCAAGTGCGCGGCACCGTTGGCCGCACTGTTCTGGAAGGGGGTGCTGTGCAATATCCTGGTGTGCATGGCGGTGTGGATGGCGATGGCCGGGCGCAGCGTCACCGACAAGTTCATTGCCGTCGTGTTCCCGATTTCGGCCTTTGTCGCCGCCGGCTTCGAGCACAGCATCGCCAATATGTATCTGATCCCGCTGGCGATGCTGCTGCAGGACAGCGTGCCGCCGGCGCTGGTCTCGCCGGCGCTGGGCGTGGCCGGCCTCTTGCGTAATCTGGCGGCAGTGATCGCCGGCAACATCCTCGGCGGCAGCGTGCTGGTGGCGCTGGTCTACCACCTGATCTACCGCCGTGGCCTGCCGCCGCCGGCAGAATAGCGCGCCGGCCGGCCGCGATCCGCCGCGACCATGATCTGGCGCCAGCGTTACCCGGTAACACCCGCTACAAAAGCAAAACGCCATCGCACTGCGATGGCGTTTTGACGACGTGCCGCACGCTTGCGGCCAAGCTTGTCAGGCGGTGCCGCCGACGGTGAGGCCGCCGTCGATGCGCAGCGTCGGCTGGCCGACGCCGACCGGCACGCTCTGGCCTTCCTTGCCGCAGACACCGACGCCCTCGTCCAGCGCCAGATCGTTGCCGATCATCGACACGTAGCCGAGCACGTCCGGGCCGTTGCCGATCAGGGTGGCGCCCTTCACCGGATAGGTCAGTTTGCCGTTCTCGATGCGCCACGCCTCGGAAGCGGAGAACACGAACTTGCCGCTGGTGATGTCTACCTGACCACCGCCGAAGTTGGCCGCATAGATGCCGTCCTTGACCGAGGCGATGATCTCTTCCGGTGCCTTGTCGCCGCCGAGCATGTAGGTATTGGTCATCCGCGGCATCGGGATGTGGGCGTAGGACTCGCGACGACCGTTGCCGGTCGGCGCCACCCCCATCAGCCGCGAGTTCATCGCGTCCTGCATATAGCCCTTCAGGATGCCGTCCTCGATCAGCATGGTGCGGTTGGTGGCATTGCCTTCGTCGTCGATCGACAGCGAGCCGCGGCGTGCCGACAGCGTGCCGTCATCGACCACGGTGACGCCGGCGGCGGCCACGCGCTGGCCGATCATGCCGGAGAACGCCGAGGTGCCCTTGCGGTTGAAGTCGCCTTCCAGGCCGTGACCGATGGCCTCGTGCAGCAGCACCCCCGGCCAGCCGGAGCCGAGCACCACCGTCATCTGCCCGGCCGGTGCCGGCCGCGCTTCCAGATTGACCAGCGCCTGTTGCACCGCCTTCTGCGCGTGGTGCTCGATCACCGCGTCGGTAAACTGCGTCAGGTCGTAACGGCCACCGCCGCCACTGCTGCCCATCTCGCGACGGCCGTCCTGCTCGGCGATCACCGTCACCGAGATGCGCACCAGCGGCCGCACGTCGGCGGCGCGCACGCCGTCATGGCGCGCGACGTAGACCACGTCGTACTCTGCGGCCAACCCTGCCATCACCTGGATCACGCGCGGGTCGATGGCACGTGCCAGCCGCTCGATGCGTTCCAGGATCGACACCTTGGCCTCGGCCGGCAGGCTGCCGACCGGGTCGATCGCCGGATACAGGCCGCTGCCGCGGCGCAGTGCCACCGCGCCGGCATTGCCGTGGCCGCCGACAGCGCCGATGGCGCGCACCGCATCGGCGGCCTCGCCCAGCGCGAAAGCGCTGATGTCGTCGGAGTAGGCAAACGCGGTCTTGTCACCGGATACCGCGCGCACGCCGACACCCTGGTCGATGCTGAAGCTGCCGGCCTTGACGATGCCCTCTTCCAGGCTCCAGCCTTCGCTGCGCGTGTACTGGAAATACAGGTCGGCATAGTCGACCTGATGCTGCAGCATGCGGCCGAGGGTGGCCTCGATCACCTGTTCGTTGACGCCGTACGGCGCCAGCAGCAGGCTGTCTGCGATGGAAATGGCGTTGCTCATGACTTTTGCTTTCAGGAAAAAACGCGGTGCGACAGCGCCGGCAGCCGGGTGCGCACCGAGTTGATGATTTCGGGGTCGATCTCGGCGATGACCACGCCTTCGCCCTTGTCCAGCTGGGCGACGATGCGTCCCCACGGATCGATGATGAGGCTCTGGCCGTGCGTCTTGCGGCCGTTTTCGTGACTGCCGCCCTGCGCCGAGGCCAGTACGTAGCACTGGTTTTCGATGGCGCGGGCGCGCAGCAGCACTTCCCAGTGTGCCTCGCCGGTCTGCGCGGTGAACGCCGCCGGCAACACCAGCAGGTCAAACGGTGCCATCTGGCGGAACAGCTCGGGGAAGCGCAGGTCGTAGCAGATGCCGAAGGCGATGTCGGCCAGTGGCGTTTGTGCGCGCAGCGGCTGGTTGCCGGCGACGATGCTGTCCGATTCGCAGTAGCGCTCGCCGTTGCCGGTAAAACCGAACAGGTGGATCTTGTCGTAGCGGCTGTGCACGCTGCCGTCCGGCGCGAACAGCAGCAGGCTGTTCAACACCTTGTTGTCGGCATCGCAGGCCAGCGGCAGGGTGCCGCCCACCAGCCACACCTTGTTGTCGCGCGCCATCGCCGCCAGCTGCTGCTGGATCGGCCCGTCACCGAACGGCTCGCGCAGGCGCACCTTGTCGCCTTCCTCACGCCCCATCAGGCAGAAATACTCCGGCAGCACCACCAGTTGCGCGCCGTCAGCGGCCGCCTGCGCCACCAGGCGGGCGGCGGTGTCGAGGTTTTGTTGCGGCTGGGTGGTGGACACCATCTGGATGGCGGCGACCTTGAAAGCTGTCTTCATCTGTGGTCCTCAGGGCGTCTTGGCCGGCGGCACGGGGGTGACATTCTCCCCCACCTTGCTGACCTGCGGATCGGTCAGGCTGCCGCTGATCTGGTATTCAAAAGAAAATACCTGATTAATCGGGTCTTGCAATATTTTTTGCGTCAGCAGCGTCGCCGCACCCAGCAGCGGGTTGACCAGCGTGGCGCCGGCCAGCAGCGACACGCTCTCGGAAATGTGCGGCGTGATGCGGGCGCGCACGTTCTGCTGGTTGCGCGGCAGGTCGGCCTCGCCGCGCAGGGTGACCTGCGCCGCCGGCCCGGTCATGCGCACATCGTCGGAGGTAAACACCCCGTCGCGGACGACGGCGCTGCCGGTGATGGCATCAAAGGCGAAGCCGCTGCTGAACACGTCGGTGAAATCCAGCCGGATGCGGCGCGACAGCGACTGCAGGCTGAGGATGCCCAGCAAGCGCGCCACGCCGGGATTGACCTGGGCAAAGCGGCCGTCGCGCACGTCCAGCCGCAGCTGGCCGCCGAGTCGCGCCAGCTCGAAATCGTGCAGGCGGCCCGGCCACGTCAGTTGGCCGTCCAGCCGTCCGCGGCCGCCGTACAGCGCATCGGCGATGCCGAAGCGGGTCAGCACGCCGCCGGCATTCTCGGTATCGAAGGCGACATCGACCCGCGTCTGCGGCTGGCGGCTGCCCTCGCGCGGCGCCACGCCGGTGACCTGCATGCGCCCTTCCGGCATCTGCAGCGTGACCTTGTCCAGCTGCCACTGCTCGCCGCGCGGCTGGGCCAGCAGCGTCAGCTGGCCGAGCTGGTGCTGCTCCCAGAACAGCTGCGCCACCGCCAGTTCCAGCGCCGGCACGCTGACATCGGCCAGCAGCGTCCCGGCACTGCTGCCACCGGCGGCCACCGCGGCGCTGTCTTCCGGCAACGGCAGCGTCAGCCGTGACAACTCTGCCTGCACCCGCCCGCCGTCGGCCGCGCGGTAGCGCAGCTGGCCGGCGGCCTCGCGGCTGTCCAGCTGCAGCTGCAGCGGCGCATCACCACCGCGCCAGTCGAGGCGGCTGTCGACGTCGTGCAGCCGGTAACTGCCCAGTTGCAGCAGCGGCGTCGCCAGCTGCAGTTGCAGCGGCAGGCCGGCGCCCTCCGCCGTGCCGCCGCCCGTACTGATGACCGTACCGAGCTGCTGCACCACGCCCAGCCACGGCAGCAGGTCCAGCTGCGGCTGGCGGATGGCGATGCCGATCTGTTGCGGGCTGGCCGGCACCTCGGCGCCGACGCCGACCCCGACGCCGCGCAGATTGCCGTGGCTATCCAGCGTCACCGTGCCCTGCGCCCTATCCTGCTGTTGCCAGGCCAGCTGCCAGCCCTGCAAGGTTGGCCGCAAGCGCAGCTGCAGCGGCCATTCGGCGTCGGCCGCCTTGGCCAGCGGTGCCGGCGCCTGGATGGTCACGCCTTGCAGGCTCAGCAGCAGCTGCAGGTCATCGAGATTATTGCTGATGTCGAAATTGGCCTGGTACGGCGTACGGCCGGACACCAGCGGCGACAGCAGCGGTACATACCGCTGCAGCACCGGGGTGATAGCGGCGTCGCCCTGCACCGCAAACTGCATCACGTCGTCGCGGCGCTGCGTCGCGGTCAGCCGCCCCTGCCCGCCAAAGGCGGTAAAGCCGATGCCCGGCGAACTCACCCCGCGCTCGTTGAATTGCAGCACGCCGCGCACCTCCTGCAACGGCGGCAGCGGCAACTGGCGGAACTGCAGGCGGTTACCGGGCAGGCTCACCTCGCCACGCACCTTGCTCTGCAGCAGCGCCGACAGCGGAATGTCCAGCCCCAGCTTCAGCGCGGCCTCGCCTTGGCTGTCGATGGTCGACAGGAAACCGCCCAGCCAGCCGTCCACCGGGCTGCTGCGGGTGTAGGCCAGCATCTGCGGCAGCGCGCCGCGCGCCTGGCCGTCGATCAGCAGGTGTGCCGGCTGCGTCATCAGCTCCGGCAGGCGCACCTTGACCGCCTGCAGCGCCACGCCGGCGGTACGTGCACTGCTGGCGTCGACCAGCACGTGGTCGTTGCGCATCGCGAACTTGCCGTCGATGGCGGTGAGGTCAGGCCACGCGCGATCAAAGCGCAATACGCCGCCGGTCACCTCGGCATCGACATCGAAACGGCCCCCGGCGTCGTTGCCGAACGGGAAGCGACTGAAGTCGCCCTCCACCCGCGCCGTCACATTACGCGCCGTGCCGCCGACCAGCGCCATGTCCAGCCAGTCCAGCGTGCTGCGGCCGATCACCGCCGGCAGGTAGCGGCTGACGTGGGCCACCGCCACCTGCGGCACGCGGATGTCCAGCCGGCCCTGCGGCGCGCCCTGCGGCGGCAGCAGCCCCTGGCCGCTCAGCTCCGCCTTCAGGTCCGGGGTTTGCAGGCGCAGCGCCGGCAACGTGAACTGCCAGCCTTGTTCCTGCCGCTGCCAGCGCAGCTGGCCGGCCAGCTGCTGCAAGGCCAGCGGCTCGGTCAGTTGCTGCGGCCACGCTAGCGTCAACCCCTGCCCGGACAGCGACAGCTCGCCGCCATCGCGCGCCAGCTTCAGCTCGCCGTTGACGCCGCCCTGCACTGTCGGGCCGGTGCTCAAGGTTGGCCGCAGCTGGCGGAAGGCCGTGCTCAGCCGGTAATCGCGCGGCGCCCGCCACGGCCCCTGCCACTGCCAACTGGTGTTGGCCAGCTCGCCGTCAAGCGCCGTCAGCGGTAGCTCGCGCAGCACGCTGACGCGTTGCTGCAGCACGGGCCACAGCCCCGCCAGCGACACCCCGGACAATTGCACGCGGCCGCCGCGCTGCTCGTGCCAGTTGGCGGATACCGTCGCGTCGCGCAGCAGCGGGCCGAACTCGCCGGACAGCGTCAGATGGCTGGCCTGCAGCTGGTGCTCGCCTGCCGCCGCGCTGCGGTAATCCACCTCGCCCGCTAGTCGCGGCAAGGGCAGATCGCGCCGCTGCAGCGCCAGCGACACGTCATCCACCTGCCAGCGCCCCTGCAGCGCGGTGATGCGGCCTTCGGCAAACGCCGCCGTCAGCCGCGAACTGGCCCGCCCCTGGCCGGCAAATGGCGCCGTCGGCCAGTAGCGCTTGAGCAGCGACAGCTCGCCGCTACCGGCGGCCAGCGTCAGTTCACCCTGCCATTGCCGCCAGTCGGCAACGGCACCGCCCTGCCAGCCGGCGTCCAACAGCAGGCCCGGCAGCAGCGGGCTGTCCGGACGGCCGTGCAGTTGCAGGCGGTGGCCGCGCCAGTTGTCCTGCAGCTGCAGGGTCAGTCCCTCCAGCCGCAACACTGGCAAGGCCAGCAACTGGTCGTGCCAGCTCAGCTGTTTCAGGCTCAGCGTGATGCTGTCCTGGCGCAGCAGCCAGTCCAGCAAGCGGTTGTCGCCCTTGCCGCCGGACAGCGCGATGCCGTTCAGGCTCAGCCGCCCGTGGCGGTCGCGCTGCAGCGCCAGCTGCAAATCGTCCAGCTGCAGACTGGCCAGTCGCGGTTCCAGATGAAGCCAGCTTTTCCACGCCGGAATCATTTCCACCCGCGACAGGCGGATGGCGCTGGCGCGCGACACCGGCCGCACTTGCACGTCGTGCAGGGTCAGCACCGGCGCCCACCACAGCCACTCGCCGTCGATGCGGCCAACCTTGATCGCCATGCCGCTGGCCTCGCCCAGCGATTGCTCCAGATACGGGCGCAAGCGATCCAGATTCGGCAGCAGGACAAAGCGGAAACTCAGGAAGGAAACGGCCAGCAGCAACAGTGCCGCGGCCAGTAGCCAGGCAGCGGCACGCAGGATGCGACGGGCAACCCGCAGGATGCGCCAGCTGCGGTCAGGCGGCGTTACATCGGGCGGGGAAGTGGGGGTAGAATGGTCAGTCACGATTTCGTCATAGCGTTGAAAGCGCATTATGCCAGCAAATACCGCCGCCATCGCCTCTGCGCGCGCATTCAGTTATTACCTCGACCGCCTGCTTGGCGCCCGTCCCGAACAATTCGAAAGGTTGGCCGCAAGGCTGGATCAC